>Ga0233432_10005439_pt1 | contig 11072 bp, 7 predicted proteins | sample SI_122_August201_6_FD_179870 | JGI IMG/M metagenome (GOLD analysis project Ga0233432, IMG submission 179870) | Seawater microbial communities from Saanich Inlet, British Columbia, Canada - SI_122_August2016_10_MG | ecosystem: Environmental > Aquatic > Marine > Inlet | place: Canada: British...
AGTGGGAAAACCTTGCTGATAAAAACGTCGGAATTACTGCAGGATTTGAAGCAGACATTGTCAAAGAGAATTGGATATCATTCTGTAATGACATGGACATGGTTATTGTTCCATCTGAGTTTGCAAAGTCTGCATTTATTAAGACTTCAGAAACAAGTAAAACTAAGCTTAGAACTGAGATAAACGTAGTAAATGAATGGTATTATGACGATTTTGACAAGATAAGTGCAGATAGTAATTTTCTTAGCAATTTAAGACAAAAGAACAATATTTTAATAATTGGTCAAGTAACTAGCAACAACAGAATTTCTGATAGAAAGAATATTCTTAAAACTGTAAAATGTGCTTATGACTTTGTTTTGAATAATGAAGATATTGGTATTGTATTGAAAATCAACAAAGGAAAGTATACGATAAATGATTTTAAAACAATTAGAGAAAATCTTAGATCTCTCTTAGGTGAAATTAAAGAAGATAGAATATGTCTTGTCTACGGTTCTCTTAATCTAAAAGAGCTCAAAAAATTATATAAAAGTAAAAATATATCATGTATGCTTTCTGGGACAAGAGCAGAAGGCTGGGGTCTACCATTTATTGAAGCAGCTTCATGTGGTCTTCCAATTATTGCAACAAACCATTCAGCCTATAAAGAGTTTCTAGAAGATGATTTTATTAAGGTCGACTTTGATTTTGTGGGTTTTAATCAAGATATTAATTTTGTTGATAAAGACAAAACAGCATTCTGGACAGAATTTTCTAAGTCAGATATGAATTCAAAGATTAAAGACTTTTTCAGTAACAAAGAAAAATACCAGAAAATTGCGATACAGAGACAAAAAATAATTAAACAATTATACAATTCTAATAAGATTAAGAGTGATTATAGAAAATTATTCGAGAATTACAAATGATTATATTACTTGCTACATTATTAATTACCTTAGCATTTACAATATACTACTGCATTAAATTTGCAATGGTAATTATAAATATTAATGATGTTTTAGAAGATGCTTTAGAAAAACTAGATGATAAGCATAACAGAATAACAGCAATTCTAGAAATACCAGTTTTTTTTGATAGTCCTGAAGTCAAAAAAACATTGAACGAGATTAAAGAAGTTCAAGAAGTAATTCTAGAAATATCTGATTCTTTGACAAGTGCATATAATAACAGCAGTGAGAAGGATCAAAATGAATGATGTTGTGAAAACTAGAAAAAAGTCTAAAAAAAGAAATTACTTTACTTTAGAAACCCAGGAAAAAATTATTGAGTATCAAAACTGTGAAGTCAAAAAAACAAAGGACAGGTTATATGTAAAATACATTATGCCGGCATTTACAGAATTAGTAAATAGTTTAGTTGCAGTATATAAATTTAAAGCTTCTAACGAAGACATAAACCACTTAAAGAATGATTGCACTACATTCTTATTTGAAACACTTCATAAGTGGAACCCAGAAAAAGGAACTAAAGCATTTTCGTACTATAACGTAGTTGCCAAAAACTGGCTGACAATTAATTCTAGAAGGCTAATGAAAAACGCTAAAAGAAATGTGTCTATTGACTGTAGTGAAAGTTTGTCGAACTCTGATAAAAAAACTCTTTCTAGAGTTAGTATAGAATTGTCTCCTGAAGATGCTGAGCGTAAAAATAATAGACCAAATGTTGTAATTGATATGTTTAAACATGTTGAAAAGCAGCTTAAAAGAGAAAGAGATATTAAATGTGTAAAGGCAGTTATTTACTTATTTGATAACATAGATAATTTAGATTATTTAAATAAAAGAGCAGTTTTTGTTTATTTAAGAGAAATATCAGGCTTGTCTAGCTCTGAGTTAAGTTCTTCACTTTCTACAATAAGAAAACATGCAAATAAAGTTGTAGGAGTTGATAATATATTCGACATATATAGCTAAGAGGTGAATAAATGAAAGTTAATGAAATAGAATCTTTATCAAAAAAAATCGGTAAAGTTGAAAAAAAAGAAGAGCAAATAAAAAACTTTACTAGCATTCTAGAAGAAATTAATACGCTTGAAGACAAGAAAAAAATGCTCTGGAAAGAAATATATGAAAATGCGTTAGAAGATAGAGAAAAAGCAAAAATGCTTTTTAGCGATGCATATATTTCAATGTCAGGAGCTGGTATGAACGAACATATGAATATTGGCTCAATAATGTCAAAGTATATTGAAAGAATGAGTAAATCAAACGATCAAATATTGAAAATTGCTGAGCTTGTTTCAAAAGAAGAAGAAAAGTCTTCTGAGGTGTCTGTAGAAGATATTTTTGACAAGATAAATAACTAAAGGATTTTAACATGTTTTTTCGCGCTAAAGTTATTTACATTGTTAAAGAATTAGCTGGTGATTATGATAGAATTATCCAGGACTTGAATTCACTTAATATCCTAGAAGACTTCTTTCCAGGATTTAATGAAGGTTTTAGTTATAAAAGGTTTGTTTCATCTTTACCAAGTAACACAATATTATGTTCTTTAGAAAGCAATAATTCAGAATTTGTCGAAACAAAAAAAAATAATGTAGCGATTCCATTTATTTCTTCACATATATCCACTCCTATTAAAATTGGTGAAACTATATGGTTTTATAAATATTCATATGACAATCTGGATGGATATTATTTAGGAAGAGTTCATAGTCTTCTCAATACAGAAGATACTTCTTATACTTTTTCTGATAGAGAATTTTATTTGACGTCTAAAGATCATATAAAATCAATTAAAAGCAACAAAAAAGGAATAACAGGTCGTCTAGAATCTATTGATAATTTTAATAAGACAAGTGATGTATTGTTCAAGCCAGTTTTAAATCAACATAAAACACTAAAAAAGATCAATAATTACTATCAAAACGAGATTAGAAGTCTAGACTTAAAGCCTTCTACAAGCGTTTATTTTAGCGCAGAAGACACAGTATTGCAAGGGTCTTACAATAACTTTATTAATCTTACTTCCTCAAAAAAGAGCAAAAACAAGAGTAAAATTGAAATAGTAGCAGGTGCTGATGAAAGGAAAAAATCTTTTAACTATATAACAGAGATAGTAATTGAAAATTGTGATGTAAATGAAAAAAGAAGTGCAGACTTAGTTGAAGTTCATATCTACAAAGATTTAAGTCCAGTTGTTACTAACGAGATTTTCGCTGAAAGGATAAAGTCTACAAATAGTTTTTTCAATCCTGAAAATGTTAGTGATGACATTGCATCGAATATCGATAATGTCTCTAAAAGAGAGTCTTTTGATGATAGTTCTAGCTTTATAGTTTCTGAATCGGGTGAAAACAACTTCTCTGTACTAGAAAAATTTAAAGAGCGGATACCTGTTATTTCAAGTGATCTAAACACTTTTAGCAATACGAGCATACAGATTGATGTAAATAATGCAGAGAAGACATATGTGACAAAAAATAATAAAAGTAGCGCGCCATTAGTTCCTAGTCTCCTAAAAGACTTGCCGTCAATTACAGCAATTTCAGACAGTATAACTTTTTGCTTACATCAAAATTCCCCAGGCTCATTAACATTAATTAATCCTAACTCTCCAGATAATATACCAAGTCAAATAAACGTTAATAATCTAGGGCAGATTAATTTAGACTCACAAAAAGTAATTGTTGGTGATAACGCAAGGAGTCTAGAAGATACGCAGGTCTTTCTAAGTTTTTCAGATAATATGCAAAGTATTGTTTTAGGTGAACAGTTAAAAGATTTCATTGAAGAATTATTAAGTGTTCAAAAAGAAAGTATTGATTTAATAAAAGATTTATTCAAGAAGTCACATGAGACAAACGAAAACCTCATAAATGTCTTAAGTAATATTTCTAGCACATATCAAAATCTATCAACAGTCACTGGGATAATTTCTGCTGCTTTACCACCTTTAGGTGCATTATCAACAGAATTCACTACACAAAAACAAATAATAGACGTTTCTCTAGACACAGTCGGCAACAGTCAATTTCAAAGTTTAATAAGCGAATTTAAAGCAAACGACAATGAAAATCTTTATAAAAGACTAGAAAATATTGAAAACAATTTAGAAAAAATGTTGAGCAAATTTACCAAATCGTCTTGATTAAGTTTAAAACGCCATATTTAGTAAAAAGATTATATTAAGTAAGACAATAAAACAAGGTAAAAAATGTCAAAAATTGCTTTTAAAAGAACAGGTAAAGTTGTCAAAGATTTTATCAAAAAAGAAAAATACAAGTCAAAAATAGAAAATTTTTCGAAAAAACCTATTGGGATAAAGCTTCCTTTACGACCTTCTACAAAAGATAGCTCAGTTATGTTTGAAATGACATACAGTATAGAAGATCAAATCGAAGTTAATTTAAAAAACTTGATATTAACGCGTAAAGGAGAGTATCTAGGAATGCCAGATTTTGGCACAAACTTAATTGATTTATACAATGCAACTGGTGTTGATAATATAGAAGACATTGCAATGCAAGAAATACAGTCATCTGTTAATAAATTTATGCCTTTTATTAACCTTACTAACTTTGCTAGTGTTTTAATTAAAGAAACCTATGATAATCCTAGATTTTATGAAATAAAAATAGATTATATAGTTAGTGAGTTAGAAGAAGAAAGACAGATGATAATTAAATTATTGACTTCGAGGTAAAAAAATGTCTAATGTAAGTATTATTAACAAAGAGCGAAAGTATTTCAATAGAAATAGGCTTATTAACAAAAACAAAGAGGAGTTTAAGTCTGAGCTTTTAGAATATGCTCGAGCAAACTTTAAAGACCAGATTTCTGACTTCTCTGAAGCTTCGCTAGGTGGTATGCTTTTAGACTTTGCAGCAATCGTAGGTGAATCTTTAACTTATTACATTGATCAACAAATAAATGAACTCGATTATGAAACAGCCGTCACTGAGCATGGGCTTTTACAACATATTAAAAAGGCAAATCTAACTGCTGGATTTGCCTCACCTTCAAGTGTTATCATAAACTTTTTAATACTAGTCCCAGTAGACTCAACAAACAATGAGCTCCCAGACAAAAATTACTTACCTGTTATTCACAAAGAAACTGAAATGTTGACTAATAGTGGCGTAAACTTCATCCTTTCAGAAGATGTTGACTTTAAAAAAGGTTATAAGGTGAACGAAACAACGACTTCTAATAATAACACTTTTTTATTATTAGAAAAAAGTGCTATTGCAACATCAGGAAATATTTCGTATGAAAGTTTTTCTTTTGATCTAGATGAAGAAGAAAACTTTTTGTCATACACACTAGAAAACGAAAATATTACAAAAATAATTAAGGTAGAAGACAATGATTCTTTCATAAATGAGTATTACGAAGTTGAGTTTCTATCGCAAGATACAGTCTATGAAAAAATAAACAATAACAAAGAAGCATATTTCAATGTAAGACCTGCACCTTTTCGCTATGTGTTGGAAAGAGACTATGAAGATGGTCTTACAACAGTAAGATTTGGAAACGCAAATAATCAAATCAACGAAGACGGTTTATTAACAAACCCTGAAGAGTTGTCGTTACCTATCAAGTCAAGAGACTATTTTAACAATACATCTTTAGACCCTAAGAACCTGATAAATAGTCCCAGCTTAGGTGTGTCGCCTGTTGGCAAAACAATAACGATCAAGTATATACACGGTGGAGGACAAGATCACAACATATTAGCAAGAGACATATCAGAATTTTCTAGTTTGAACTATTCTTTTCCTGAACTGGAAAACGTTGATGCAACTGCAATTATTGTAATAAATTCTATGTCTATTACAAACAAAGATAAAGCAGTTGGAGGAACTGATCCGTTGTCACTCGAAGAATTAAGATCAGCAATACCTTCAGCAATGAAAATGCAGTCAAGAATTGTTAATCATGAAGACTTGCTTGCAAGGTTATATAGTATGCCATCTGATTTTGGTAGAATAAGTAAAGCATCGATTCTAGACAATACACATACAAAAAACGCAAAAGATCTTTTCGTAATATGTAAAGATTTAAACTCAAACTACGTTAATGCAAGTGATGCACTAAAATTTAATATATCAAATTTTATAAATGAATTTAGAATCATAGGAGATACCTTTAATATTGTTGACGCAAAAGTTTTCAATATAAGTGTTTTCTTAAAAGTTAAAGTTTCAAGTAATCATGATTCAGCAACAGTTGTTGCAGACGTTAAAGATAAGATTTTTACACTTATGATGTTTGAAAAGCTTCAAATTGGTGAGTCAATTAATGTAAACAAAATAGTAAAAATTGCTTTAGACACACCTGGTGTCCTTACTATATCTTCTAATTTTAAAAATATAGTAAGGACAAAAAACAACAATAATAATATTTCTAGAAATAGAACTTATAATGACAATTCCTTCTCTTCGATAGAAAATTACGAAGAGGGCATTCTCTACTCACCTAGAGGAGGCATATTTCAGCTAAAGTATCAAGAAGATATCGAAGTTATTACTGGTTAGCGAGGAAAACATGATAATAATACAAAATCCTACAAAAGATACATATGTAACCGATATTGAGGTTGGTATCAACAAAGGTATTGACGCAAATGTCGGCCAGTCTTCTACACTAGATTTGTTTAAAGTTGCTAGTGAAAACAGTAATTCTAGAGCAAGAGCGTTAATAGAAATCGTCACTAATCCAAATGATGGTGATACGATTACATTAATTGATTCATCTGGAACTAGCAAGACTTTTGAATATGATGATAACACAGTTGTTGTCAATGGAAACGTTTCCATTGCTATAGCTAATGATTTAGCAACGACGCTAAACAATACAATTAATATAATTAACGCAGTTTTAGACTTTGACATTACATCAAGTAAATTATATAGTAATATCATCTTGTTAAAACAGGTAAATCCTGGAGTTTCTGGTGACACAGCTATTTCTGTTGTTGCAGGCGAAAGAATTAAGAGTAAAGATTTTATTAGATTTGAGCACAGTGCTTGTCTAATAGAGTTTAATCTTGAAGATCTAAAAGATAAGCATTTAAGTGCTGGAAATATCGTAAATTCTGTTTTTAATAGTAAAGATGACTTTAGAGCATATATTAATCTCAGAGACGTAGGAAAATCGTCGACGAGACCTAATGACTTTAAGTTAAAGTTAGGATTACTTGAAAGCAGCTTTAAAGAAGGTCTTGGTAGAGATGTTGTTCACTTCTCTGATCTAGATGATGCTAACTTTAAAACAATAGATAGCAAAAACAGCTTAACATGGACAAATGAAGGAATTGTCTCGGAAGATGATTTATTTGTTGATACTCTGAACCCGGAAAATACTTCGTTTGAATTTTATTTTGAAAATGGCACAGAAAACTTAAAGATTGATATTACAAATTATTTACATGAGTATTTTAAAGAAACTGCAAACTATGATAAGTCTTCTTTTGTGTTATATTTTGATAATGATTATTTGTTTGACATATATACATATTTCGTAAAAAGGTTTGGCAGCAGAAACTTAAAAAACAAATCAAACATACCACAATTACAGCTGTATGTTAAAGATACAAAAATTGAAAATGTTATCATTGAAAAGAAAAGATACTTTAATAACGAAGAAAACTTTTTCTTATTTAATACAAAAGGTAATACATTAAAATCATTTATTGATGCAGTAGATGTAAAACTAGACGTAACTTATTCTGATTCTTCTGGTAGTGATTTAATAGACTTAACCTATACTGGTTCTTCAATCTATAATTATAAAGGTGATAAAGTAACAGGAATTAAAAAGTTTTTAATAAACGACTCAGATATAACACAGCAAATTAACGATACAGCCTTTCAAAGTAACCTTGAAAGATTCGGTTATAATTCATTGAACTTTAGATACTATTACGATGATGGTGCTATTGAAACTTTAATAAAAAATGAAACAGTTAAATTTTACTTGCCAGAAAGTGATATTAACGAAATATCTTTTAGTAATAGAAACATTAGAGTATCAATTGACTTATTGCAAAGAGAATTAAAAGCAGACAATTCAACTATTTCTCTTAAAACCAGCTTTGTAGATATAAACAAACAATACAAATCTGTAAATGTTGCATCACAACTCTACTCTGAAGATTTGGGTTTCATAACATATGAAATGTACGACGTCGATTCTGGGATGACGTTAATTGAGAACAATGACGAATTTACACTTCTTAATTTTAATGGTAAACACTACATACTAAATCTTTTTGCAACAGAAAATTTTATTAATAAAAGAGTTAATTTTAAATTCAAATATAAAGACCCAATTACAGGACTATCAAAAATAGTTGCTAATGATAATATTACAATAAGGTTTGTACAATGATTAATAACCTGCCTAGTCGTCATATCGTAGCAAATTCTCTATTTGACTCTAACAAGAAAAGGTCAAATAATAAATATGTTACATCTAACAACTTGCTTGAAAGTAAAGACTTTAAAACTTTTTTAGACTTATACTTAAGTGGAAACTCAGAGTTTTTTGAAAGATTAGATGGTTATGATGGGTTCATAAGTACACAGCAAATTGAAAGTATCGACTACGATAATTTTGCTGAGCATGTTTTTTTTGACTCTGCAGTAGAGAAAGTTTATTATTCGTTTGAGAAAACAATTAGTGACTTCCCTTATGATTCTACAAAGCATAGTCTAGGCCAATATATTAAAAAGCTCGATGGATTTACAAAGTTTGTTCTCGATACAAAAGTTGCAAAGTCATTAAACTATATGCATTTTGAAAACAATAGATGCATATTCTTAAAAGACAAAAGAGGACATCTTTTAAGTGACTATGAAGGAAGTAAATTTCTAAACAACTTCAACCCAGGAGAAAAAGGGTTTAACTTTGACTTCTGGTTAAACCCTTTTTCTGACGCAAATTACACCTCGGAAAGTGAAGAATGGGTATTTCACAAGTATAACAGTCATCAGGGCTTTAGGATTTATACATCAAATTATATTGTAGAAAAAAATACATGTAATATCAACATTGAAGTCTCAAAAGGTGAAAATGATAGCAAATTGTATTCTTTTCCTTTGAAAACAAACAATTTTCAGCATATAAGCTTTGTTGTTGAAGAAGATACAGCAGCACAAAAATCTGTTAAAGTTTATGTTGACGGGAAATTGAAAAAATACAACTTTTCTATTAACGAAATCTCTCTAGACTTCAACACTGCCGAATTCAATCAAGCAGATATTTTTATTGGTAACAGCAATGACTCTACTAAAGGGGGTTTTAACGGATTAATAGACGAATTTCGGTTTTTTGTCAATCAACAAAGAAGTGAAACTAAAATTTTAGAAGAAACAAGAGAAAATATTCATTCGCAAGAAGGATTAGTATTATACTTTAGAATGAACGAGCCGTCAGGAACATATGCGAACAATAGCATAGTAATAGACTATTCAGGAAACAAGCTCCATGGTGAAGTAAAACAAATAAACAATGGATCTGTTGAAAGTATTGATGGTTACGTTAGAAACGGCATTGTAAGTAATAATACTTTTCCTTTAAAATACGAAAAAGAGTCATATAACCCAGTTTTATTTTCCTATTTTTCGCAAACTAATAAAGATACACTTTTAGAAAATGCTAAAGAGTACGACTTGATAAACCCTAATTCTTTCTGGAAACTTTTTCCTAAAAACATTTTTCTTGAAGGATCTGATTATGACAACACAAGTCTTATCTATATTAATGAAAATACAAAAAAATCTAGTAAGACTTTTGGGCATGAAAGAAGTCAAAATCAAGAAATAATAAAGCTTTTATCTATTTGGGCAAGATTTTTCGACCAAATAAAGATGTACATTGATAATCTGTCTGAAATATTGAATCTAAATTATGATACATTGGCTAAAAACAAAAAGATAGATGGTATGATATTACCTTTTGCACTTAATCAACTTGGATTTAAATTTAGAGAATTGTATGCTTTTCCTTTAAGCCAGAAATTAAATGGAAAAAATTTGTCTTATGACGAAGTCATGTCAACATTGAACATAAGACAAATTCAAAACATTCTTTGGAAAAGATTTATGCTAAATTCTAAAGACTATTTGATGTCTAAGGGGACACATAGAAGTATTAAGTCTGTATTTAATTCTTTCGGATTACAAGCAGATAAATTTATTCGAATAAAGGAATGTACTGGGCAAAACAGACTAAATCTTAAAAATCAATTTTACGAAAAAAGTCAAAGAATAAAATTTATTGACTTTAACGGTCATATTAATAAATTTAGTGCAACAACTTACGATTCTAATACTGGTTTTCCTTTAAACAAAATTTTTATGCATTCAAAAACTTTTAGCACAGCAAATGATTTTAACGCAAAAAATGAATTCACAGTAGAGATTTATTGTGGGTACAGTAAAAAGTTTTTAAAAATGTACGACAATAAGCAATCAATTCTTAGAATTGATAATGTCGAAGCAGATAATAGTATCAATGCAACACCGTATATTAACATTGTTTTCGAAAGAAAAAATAAAAGCGTCGAGTATGGTGATGTTAAGATGTTTATTGATGGTGTAGAACAAAATTCTAAAATTGAGAATTATAATTTACTGAATGGCTCTTTAAATCATGTATGTCTTGTTAAGAAGTTTAACGTTCTTACTGAAAAGTTTGAGTATATCTTAGGCTTAAGTCAAACTGGCAATTTATCTCATAACAGTTATCAGGCAGCAAATTCAATTCTATCATCAGATAGTTCGACAGTAAATTACAAACTATCTATTGGCGACTACGATAATTATAATCCAAATATTACTACAAGCTTCCAAGGGAAAGTAACGTTCTTAAGATTATATAATGTCCCAATAGAAGACAACATAATCAACTTAAAGTCTAAAGATTTGTTTTTTATAGGAACTGGGCATGAGACAAATCCGTCTGGTGGTTTACTTTTAAATATTGATTTGTCTGGGAGCGGTGAGTCTGTTGTCGATAATGATCTAGAAGTATACAATTACGTCAACGATAATGCCATAGGTGACTTTGTTGTCAAGTTATATGATGATGTAAATATTGACGATGTAATAAGAAATG
>Ga0233432_10005441_pt1 | contig 11071 bp, 8 predicted proteins | sample SI_122_August201_6_FD_179870 | JGI IMG/M metagenome (GOLD analysis project Ga0233432, IMG submission 179870) | Seawater microbial communities from Saanich Inlet, British Columbia, Canada - SI_122_August2016_10_MG | ecosystem: Environmental > Aquatic > Marine > Inlet | place: Canada: British...
ACCGAAAGGCCTTTGCAGGTTCATTTTCGGGCTGCATACTGGCTTAAGAACGATGGGAAAAGAAGGGTTCGCAAGTATAGGAAAGTGGTGTCATTCGATAACCCTCCTGAAGTCTCCTTGGATCGCGAGGAAACGACGATCAAGGGAACTTATGACAACGGTTCGACTTTCGAGTACACGATGCAGATCAACCACCGTGGGCTTAGTTTTTGGGGGAAGATGAAAGAAGGCAATAGTGAGGAGCATCCCACGGTTTTCTCCATCATCGCACAGAGCCCGAACATTGCTCCCCAAGCTACCAAGGAGGGTTTGACCTTGGCGGCGATTAAGGAAATCGTTGGAACGGGTGCCCTTTATGTCGATCCTTTGGAAGCAAAGCGTATCAAACTGCCAATGTCGGAAAAGTGGGACGACTTGAAAAAGGAGTACAACGGTAGGACAGCAAATCCGATCAAGTCGGCTGAGTTGAACGGGAAGCCATTCGGTTCTCACAAAATCATGTTGGCTCCGACCAATGTCAAGGGTATGCATTTTCATTGGGGCAAAGGATATAGCGGGATGTTTCCTTTCCAAAGCATCTACCTTTCCTATCGTACGGAAGGTGCTCTCAGGGCAATCGAAAGCTATGGCGAGGGAAAGGTTGATTCCGATCGTTTGCTCATCCCAAAGAATAAGCGTTTAAACGTGAATATCATTCGTGGCCGGGGTTAGTCTTTTATTGAGGTTTATTAAGGCAATTCCTTGGTTTTTCCTTTGTTTTTCTTTGTCTGCAGAGAAAATTCGGGTAGCTTCTTTCAACCTTCAGAACTACCTGATCATGGATCGGGTTGTGGAGGGGAAATGGAAAAGGGACTACCCGAAGCCAGAAAAGGAAAAACGGGCATTACGAGCGATTCTCAAGGATATTAACGCCGACGTGGTTGCTTTTCAGGAAATAGGGGAACGACCTTTCCTTAATGAACTTTGGATGGATCTAAACGTTACCAATGGGCCGGTTTATCCCCATGCAATATGGATGCCTGCAGGAGATCCTGAGGAAGTCAGGCATCTCGCCTTATTTTCAAAGATTCCCATGAGTTCTGTAAAAATGCATCACGATATAGAATTTCCATATTTTGATGGTCGTAAAACTCCTGACCGAGGGGTGCTTGAGGTCACCTTTGACTCAAGCGGGACAAAGTGGAAACTCTTCAATCTTCACTTAAAGAGCAAGTGGACGGAGCGCAAAGATGATCCTGAGGCAACAATCCGCAGAGAGAAAGAAGCCCGGGCCATTCGGGATTACCTAAGAAAGTCTAATCCCCCCGAAAGCAACCCGCATTATCTAGTGGTCGGAGATTTTAATGACCATCGGCATTCCTCAACTCTGCGCAGATTCCTAAAGGTCAACGACACCGCATTGACTTCTATGATGGCATGTGAAGATTCCAGAGGGCATAGATGGACGCACCATTGGGCGAAGGCAGATAGTTATTCCAGGTTCGATTACATTCTCGCAACACCCCTCATGCGGGCAAGGCAAGTTCCGCGGTCAGCTAAGATTGCGGACGGTCCAAATTCCGTGCTCGCATCTGACCACCGTTTGATCTTTGTAGACTTTCAGTTTTGAGGATTTCATCGTAGCCCATTCCATTCGTAATTTTTGGAATCTTTTTCTTCTCAGTAGTAGTGAAAGTCTGTTGAGGTTACGCCTTTTCTACAAGGTCCAATGCTCTCGTGGATAACCATCTTTTTTGCATTCGTTTTTTCGCGCAGGGCAGGGTAGCGCCAGGAATCGTCGACGATGATCAAGCCATCTTCCTTGGAGACCCATTCCTGAGCCAAGTCAAAACAGGACTCGCGGGCTGACCAATTTGATTCTGGTCCGAAATGATCTTCTCCATCAATTATTATAACATCGTAGGTTGATTGAAGAGCTATTGCATAAGAAGAACCCAAAAATCCCTCCTCGCTCTCGAGATTGATTTCACGAAGGTGTAGCCGTGAGTTTGTTGCATCTTGCTGTTTTAAGATCTTCTCGACCTGTTCGAACCACTTCGGGTCATGCTCTATTGTCGTTAGATCCTTGCATCTCTTGGCAAGAAATATCGAAGATCCGCCGGAGCCCCACTCGAAGACGCAATGGTTATGATCGAGATGCTTCTCCAGTTCTTCAATTGCAGATTGAGACCACCAGGGTAGTCCTAGTTCCAAAGGTGTTTTTTGGGTGAGAGAGTATTTGAAATAAGGAACCAAGTGCCACGGGTTCGAGCACAAGCAACCCAAGAGCTTCAAGCTTCTTTGAAAATTCGTCAGGTACACGATGTGGTCATTTGGGGTTTACTCCCTTATGCGTAGACTTACCTTTAGCAGTCGACTGAAGAATTCCAAAGGTTTTTCTTTTCGATCATTTCTACTACGCATGGAGGTAGGTTTTCCTGCCACCCTTGACTGCGTGAGCAGACACGATCAAAGATATCCCGTGAGAATAACTGCATGTTTTTTCGATCACACCCTTGAATGGTTTCGAGGAATCCGTTTTCACGGATGTATTTGTATAGGTTACGTAAATTGTCAGCAACCAATAGGTTCTCTATGGTAACTAAACCATCTTGTTCTATCTCGACTTCTACATTGTCTCCGATTCCAATTTGTTTTCCATATCTTTGGAAATTAGCAATTTCGATGGGGTAGGCATAAATTTTGACATTATCCTTGAAGAGAATGCCAAACGCTTCCAATACACCACCTTCCATTTTCGTATAGTACTGCTCTTTGAATATGTCGGCCAAGTTGTTCAATCCCATAACCAAGCCAATCGGTTTACTCACATATCTCCTCAGATAGGAAGAGAGTTTGTAGTATTCAAAGTAGTTCGAAACTAGTACACCATATCCGCATGAATTGATGACTTCGATTCTTGCAATGAAATCATCGTAATCGATATTCCCCGTGCTTAGCAGGTTGCCAATTGTCAACTCCATGAAAGTCTCGATTCGCTCTTCGTCAACATCCTCACGAGTCGAGAATTGAGTTCTGGCTTTTTCCAGCATGTCCAAATTAACCTTGGTAATGGGACGGAAGCTTCCTCTCTCAATAAGACATGCCTTTTTGTAAAGTTTTTCAGCTGGCTGAACAATGTGTCCCGAGTGGTCGAACATAATTGCGTTGGCAAGTCCCGTTTCAGCCAGTTTCAGGCAGAGTATACGGTTGTCCATTGATTCGAACTCAGGACCATTGAATTCAATCATGTCAACTTCGATCCGTTCCGTACCGATTCCATCTGCAAGGCTTGAGATGAGCTTGTCAGGGTCGTTTGCGTATTGAAAAGCCCCGTACACCAAGTTTACACCCAGCATACCGATTGCCTCCTGTTGGAGTTGGTTGTCCCGATCTAGCATCCGAACATGAAGGATAAGATCGTGATATGCGGATTTCGGATGGAGCTGGAAGCGAATCCCCATCCATCCATGGCATTCATTCGTCTTATGATAATTTAATGCGGAAACCGTGTTGGCAAAAGCAAAGAAGAAGGTTTCTGACCCGCGGTTTTCGGAAAGTCTTTGCTCGAGCAATTCGTATTCGTGGGCCATCATTTGGACAAGACGCTTTCTTGATACATAACGACCTGCTTCACCATAGATTGCATCGCTGAATTTCATATCGTAGGCCGACATTGTTTTGGCAACGGTTCCCGCTGCTCCACCGGCTTGAAAAAAGTGGCGGGCTACTTCCTGTCCTGCTCCAATCTCGGCAAAAGTCCCATATTTCGATGAATCTAGGTTAATGCTGAGGGCTTTTCGCTCGACTGTAAGGTCTTTGTCTTCCATAAAGACGCTAAACTGCCTTCTTTTTGAGGCGAGGCAAAGTTTTTCTTCGCTCTCTTTATTTTAGAAGGTTTTTTACTTTAACAAAAAATGAAGCCGTTCTTTATAGATGTCCTGAAGCGATTAGCAGTAACCGCAGTATCAACTTTTGTTTTTGCCTTGTTTTCTATCATTCTTTTGAGCGTATTTATATCAGCCTTGTTCACCGAAAAAGAGGTAGAGGTAGAGAATGGTTCTTTTCTGGTTCTGGACCTAAGTATGAACCTGACAGACCGTCCTGCAAGCATGGGGTTAGAGGATCTTACGCGTCAGGCTCTTACCGATCAAGTGGATCCACCCCATTATAATTTGCTCGAAGTCCTCCGTGCGGTCCGGAAGGCTGGTAAGGATGAGAAAATAATTGGCATATACATTGAGGGAGGCTTTTTGCCATCTGGTTATGGCTGTGGATACGAGGCTGTTTGTGAATTGGTGGATGGCCTTAAGAGTTTTAAGTTAACCGGAAAGCCAATAATAGGATTTTGCCATAGCCCTTCTCAGCTTGATTATCTTGTTTATTCGATTTGCAATGAGTTGCATATGGATCCATCCGGAACTCTTTTATTAAACGGCTTAGCTAGTGAAGGAACTTTTTTAGGTGAGACTTTTGATAAGTACGGGGTAGGAATTCAGGTCGTGCGGGTAGGTGAATTCAAGGGGGCTGTTGAACCTCTTATTTCTACTGAGTTTAGTGATGAAAATCGCATGCAGGTGAGCCGATTGCTTGATCTGCGTTGGAGTAGTTACCTTAGCTCGATTATCCAAAATCGTTCCCTTTCGGTCGATCTTGCTGATTTGAACGAAAGCCTTAGGGCTCATTACCTCTTCGAGCCTACCCAAGCCAATGAAAAGGGCTTAGTCGACTTCATAAGCCCCAGGGATCAAATGCTCGACCGCTTAGAGTCCCAAGGCAAGCTTAACCCTGATTCAGGGGAATATGCTAATGTTTCGCTCCTAAATTACCTGGACCGGCCAACCAATCCTTCTGCCATGGAGGAAAAAAAGAATAATGGCATCCCAAAGGTTGCGGTTCTTTATGTGGAGGGTGCGATCACCGATGGATGGAGCGATGACGGTCTTTCGGTCGGGGGGAGTGAAATCGCCGACAGAATTCGGGAGATCAGGCTTGATTCTCAATACAAAGCTTTGGTTATCCGAGTAAATAGTCCAGGAGGAAGTGTATCAGGCTCCGACGCAATCCTGCTAGAAATCAAGAGAGCCCGTAAGGATGGATTGCCGGTTGTGGTCTCCATGGGTGCAGTGGCTGCCTCAGGTGGCTATTGGATATCCACGGAATGTGATTATCTTTTTGCAGGAAAGCAAACCATTACTGGATCGATTGGGGTTTTCGGAATTCTTCCCAATGTCAAGGAACTCGCGGGGCGATTTGGTATTCGATGGGATGCTGTCAAAACACAAGAGTCTTCCGACTTAATGACCCTTTCTCGTCCTAAGACCGAGGCTGAATTAGGAATTCTTCAGGGCTATGTAGAGCGAATATACGATCGATTTATTCAGTTGGTCGCTCAAAGCCGAGCAAAAGAAATTACTGAGATCGAAGCAATTGCCCAAGGTCGCGTATGGATGGGAGAGGACGCTTTAAAAATCGGTTTAATCGATGAGTTCGGGGGAATAGAGAAATCCATTACTCATGCCGCCGAACTTGCAAACCTGAACAAAGGTTTTGATATTATAGAATTTCCTCAAGTAGGTACTCCTTTCGACGCATTGACCGAAGCGCTTCAGGCTTCTTCCGCTCATGTTTCCCTCTCCCGCACCTACGGTCTTTCTTTCGAGAAGATCTTTCGGGATTTGCGACTTTTATTCCATAACCTAAAAAATCTTAATGATCCGAGGCATGTATACGCTTTTCTTCCTTGGTACACCGGATCTTTCGGATTCTAATTATTCCCTCCAAAGCATTCAATCAAATGAGTAAAGATGTAACGATACAGAGAAATTGCCTCGCAACCCTTATTCCTTCTGGCGACGAAGTTACCTTAGCCGAGGGAGCCACTTACTCCATTGCACAATCCCTAGGCAATTCCGTTACCCTTCGCGACCTCAACGGTCTTTACCGAGTGGGGGAATCTGATTTAGATGCACTAGGGCAAGAAATAAAAGACCAAGTTCTTGGATCACAGAAGAAAGAAATTGCTTCTGGTCCTTTTAGTGAAGATCTCCTTTGGGATGCCCTTAGGGGCTGTTATGACCCTGAAATACCCTTAAATATTGTTGATTTAGGACTGGTTTACGATCTTCGTGTTGAAGAAGAGGGTGGATCGCGTAATGTCTTCGTAAAGATGACTCTCACTGCACAGGGATGCGGGATGGGGCCTGTTATAGCGGATGATGCAAAGACGCGCATCGGGAACCTTGAAGGAGTGTCTGAGGCGACCGTGGATATTGTTTGGGATCCTCCTTGGAATCCTAAAATGATTTCAGAGGAAGGAAAGAAAGTTCTTGGATTGGAGTAGGGGAGTGGGGCATTAGTCCTTAATGTCGTAGCAGAAAATCAATTCCTGGTCTCGGAGGTAGAGCTTTCCGTTTGAGATAACTGGGTGTGTCCAAACCTTACCTTTTGGGTTTCTTTTCTCTGTTTGTGGAGAGATTGTGAATTCACCTTGTGGCTTCCAGCCTTTTGGGGTTGCTTCGATCATTATAATGCGTCCATCTCCTTCTCCTAGGCAGTAGAATCTATCGTCTGCGTAGGCGATTGCGCCCTTGCCCAAGGCTTTCTTTTCGTTCCAGACTAATTCACCAGTTTTAAAGTTTTGGCACACCCATCCATAGCCATCTGAGTAACCGTAGAGATGGTCACCGAGTTTGATCACCCCACCATGATGATTCTTCATAACTTTATTTTCATACACATCTTTTGGAGTCGGGGAACCCAGTTCCACAAGCTTACAACCGACGCCATAGCCTGAACTTACATAAACATGGTTGTCCGCATATATAGGAGTTGGGATAACTGCAACCTTTCCAGTCCAACTAGATTTCCATAATAACTTTCCTGATCTCGCATCCAAACCTACGATATTTTTCATGACAAGCTGCACATACTGCCTAACGCCTTTATTCTCAACTACGATGGGAGAGGAGTACTGCGCTCCATCGGTGAATTCCTTGCTTCTCCAAAGGACTTTTCCGTCTTTAGCGTCCAATGCAGCAAGTGCTCCCTTCTTCCCGCCGGGTGTACAAATAACACGACCTTGGTCAAGGAGTACGGACTCAGTATATCCCCATCCTGGTACTTTACCCCCGAGATCGTTTACTAAATGAACGCTCCACTTATGCGTGCCGGTTTTGGCATCAGCACAGACCAAGTTGCCTTTTGCACCCAATGTGTAGACCATGCCTTCCGAAACGCTTGGTGTCATACGGGGGCCATCACCCCATCCGTTTGTGAGAAGTTCACCGACTTTGAGTTCCCAGATTTTCTTTCCAGTGGATGCGTTGAATGCAAGAAGCCTCTCTTCTTCGCCGAATGCCCCCATCGTGAAGAGAGTCCCTTTGGAAATAGAAAAACCGGAGTAACCTAAACCAGCTTCTTTGGTCATCCATTCTTTCTTGGGTCCTCCCTCGGGCCATGATTTCAATAGGTAGGTTTCAGTTGAAAGGTCATTGCGTGCTTCACCTCTCCAACTAGGCCAGTCTGCAGCCATAGACATTTGACCTCCAAAGCAAGCAATAGTGATTAAAAAAATCTTTAATTTCATGAAATATACCTCTTTATGTTACCCTGAAAGAGCAAGAACAAAGCATCCTTTTTTCTGGATTCCTTATAACAAGAAAGAGCCGCTCAGAGGCGGCTCTTTCAAACGATAAAATGTAATATCCGTTACTTGGCTTTTATCTTACCAACTTTTTTCCAACGGCCGGACTTCCCTGAGTCCAAAACTGCCTCGCAAATGTATTGGGTTTCCAGAGCATCGCGAAAGTCAGGTCTGAGAGGGCGTTTTTTACGGGACCCGTATCCCTCTACAAAATCAGCGAATTGATTGATGAAGCTATGCTCGTATCCGATGTTAAGTCCAGGAACCCACCATTTGTCCATGTAGGGGTGCTCTCCACCGTTGTCGGATACATGAATGGATCTCCATCCACGAGTCTTCGGGTCTTCCTTGTCGTAATCGTAGTACTCCAACCTGTGCAAGTCATGTAGGTCCCAAGCTAGTGATCCGTCCGCTCCATTGATCTCAAACGTATATAACGCTTTGTGACCCCTAGCATATCGGGTTGATTCGAAAATAGCCAGAGAACCATTTGCAAACTTGGCCAAAAAGGCGCAAGCATCGTCAATCGTTACCTTTTGTTTCTTGCCGGTCTTGGCGTGCATGCGTTCCTTGACAAAGGTTTCAGTCATGGCACTAACCTCCACGATTGGACCGTTCATCCAGATCGCCGTATCGATACAATGAGCAAGCAAGTCACCTGTAACTCCGCTTCCCGCTACCTTGGCGTCAAGTCTCCACAGACCTTCCCCACCTTGAGGGAGGTCTGTATTAATTGTCCAGTCTTGAAGGAAGTTGGCCCGGTAGTGATAAATCTTCCCTAGTCGTCCTTCGTCAATCATTTCCTTGGCTAGGCTAACGGCAGGAACTCTTCGATAATTATACCAAACCATATTAGGAACCCCCGCTTTCTCAACGGCTTTGACCATGGCTTCGCCTTCCTTGCAGTCTAATGCAAGAGGCTTTTCACAAAGAATTGCTTTTCCTGCTTGGGCAGCTGCAATCGCGATGTCGTGATGAACATTGTTGGGGGCCGCAATATCGATGACATCGATGTCGTCACGTTCAATAAGCTTTCTCCAGTCTGTTTCTACGGATTCGTAACCCCATTGATCTGCAAATGCTTCCGCCCTGTCCTTATTACGGGCACAAACAGCGGCCAATTGTGGTTCGTACTTTAAGTCGAAGAAATTCGGTACTTTACGGAAGGCGTTGGAGTGAGTGCGGCCCATGAAGCCGTATCCGATTAATCCGATTCGCAGGGGTTTTTTCTTAGCCATGATTGATATCGTAGGAGTTTTGGTTGGTTTTGTAGTAGTAGCATTTCAACAAAAGATCCATACCCGGGAGGATATGGATCTTTTGAAAAGTGGAATATTTAAAGTTCGATAATGCAATTAAAGCTCAACGGGCTTGTAGCCACCCTTGCCGTTAAAGTACCGAAGGAAACCTAAGTAAACAACAAGCATGATGAGAGGAAAGATTGCTGCGGTGAAGAGTGCATTCTTCTTTGCTTTATGCAATGCGCCATCAAGGGTTGTCTTATCTTTTTTAGCTTTCACATAGACTTCTTCGGAAACGAAAAGGCCCTTGCTTTCTAGGTATGCTTTCTGATCTACGTCATTTCTATTTTCCAAAGTGACAGTCCATTTCTCTTTTTCTTTCTTATGGGCGTCTAGAACTGCTTGTGATGCATTGTCCTCTGGAGTCGCAGGAGGAGTTGAACGGAAAGTATTACGAATCGTTACCGCTAACTCGTCTTTTGATTCCTCTGTGCCGTTATTGTCCTTAACCTTCTTTACAGCTTCATAGATTGCGACCTGGCTCGCTAGTTCCGTGGTTTTCTTGCCGTCTAGAGCTTTGTAGTCACCGAGAAGTCCGCTTTTCTCATTCAAGTAGGTAATTGCCATTTCTGTGCCGTTGGCGTCGTCAAAGGCGACGATTTCTGATTCAGTTTTCTTGTCTTGAATGTTACCGAGGAAGATTCCACCGACACTAAGAGAAAGCATGCCGACACCTCCGATACAATTAAGAGTCATTGCTCCGCCCTTAGGGCATTGCTCGTTTACTGCTGCAAGCATTGTAGGCCAAAAGAATGTTTTTCCTAAGCCATAAAGAGTTGCGGCAAAGAATATTGCAGCCAATCCCGATGAGTACGACAGCGCAACGAGTCCGCCGATGGCAAGAACTGAACTTACTGCCAAAAGCTTGAAGGGGTTGTTGTCGAACTTGGCCAAAACGGGTCCAGCGTAAAAACGCAAAACCGTCATGATGGCCGCGGTGTATAATAATACATAGCCAGCATTTTCGCCTAAGTCACCCTTCATGATGTCAGTTATCCAACTATCTATCCCGAGTTCCGTAGTGGCTAGAGGCATCATTACCAGGATGAGAATAATAAAGATGGGATGACCCCACCCCTTTACATATGCCCCGAAACCGACGGCGGCGACTGCCGCTACCACCAATGATGCCACGAAGACATTTCCTTCGTATCCAAAAAGTGGGATAGCCTGCATTGAGATCAAGTAGAGGCTAACGAAAGCACCTGCACCACCAAAATCCTTGAGCATGTCTCGATCGGATATCCCCGCAGCAACTCTTTCGCTTATTGGGAAATCCCTCTTGATAAGCATTATTCCATAAATAATGGTGGGGATAATAGTAAGAGCGACTTTGTTTTGCCAAGTAACCGCGTCGCCCAGCGATATTGCTATGAGACCAGCTAACACAATACCACCAGGCCAGCCTGCATGGAGGATGTTAAGCCACTTCCCTTTTTCTTTGGTATAGACGGCGGCAACTACGGGGTTGATGTAAGCCTCTACGGTACCATTAGAGAGGGCAAAAATAAAGGTGCCCCAGTAGAGATCACTGACAGAATCAGCAGTGAAGAGCATGTAAGTTGAAACAATGTGACAGAACCAACCAAAAATTGCTACAGACTTGTAACCGATTTTGTCTATGAAAAGACTGAAGAAAAAGATGCTAAAAGCAAATGGCCAAAAGCCAACGCCCAAAATATCTCCTTTTTCAGTTTCACTCATGTTGAACTGATCGGCCCATTCACCAATGACTTGAACCCGCACGACGAATCCGAAGGCACAGGTGACGAGGGCGATGAAGCACCCCCAAAATAATTTCATATCAGGTTTCGACTCTTGACTGCTCATAATTTATTAGGCTGGTTTGTGTTTTAAGGACAAGGGTACTAATCATGATCTCAAATTTAATCCCGTTGGCAAGCATGAATCCTAATGAAAGAACTAAGGATATCTTTGTTTACTTGTTTACTTTTGCCCAACTGTCTCGCATGGCTACGCTTCGGTTGATGATCAATTGGGTTCCCTTTATCGAGTCCGAGTCGGTGCAGAAATAGCCGATACGTTCGAGTTGATAGGGGACTCCAGGGGGGAATTCGAGTATACTGGATTCAACCAAAGCACTGTCGTTGATTTGAAGGGATTCGGGATTCAGGTTGTCGGTGAA
>Ga0233432_10005450_pt1 | contig 11057 bp, 7 predicted proteins | sample SI_122_August201_6_FD_179870 | JGI IMG/M metagenome (GOLD analysis project Ga0233432, IMG submission 179870) | Seawater microbial communities from Saanich Inlet, British Columbia, Canada - SI_122_August2016_10_MG | ecosystem: Environmental > Aquatic > Marine > Inlet | place: Canada: British...
ATAAGCCCTTGGCCTAGGAGGCACAACCCCAACACCCAATTCGGCTAACACCGTATCCACTGCGGACTCTCCCTCTACCCCCCAGCCCCGTAACTCAGAGGCGCCGACACGCTCCACACTAATGATATCGGTCGGGCTCGTTATTTCGGCTTCGCTCAGTAACCATCCAACCGCCAACTCTTCATCGTGCCCTGGTGTACGCATGGTCGTTAGCAGCGTCTGTTGGTCCACCGTAATTGCCAACGGGGCCTCAACAACAACGCGATCGAATTGATCAATCGAACACGCAGTCGTCGCCGTCACGTCATTGACGCGAAGCATGGGTCTGGCATCTGTTGCATGAGCTGGCATCTAGAAGAGTCCGGTTACTTGCCCATTAACCACGTCGATATTTTCGCTGGCCGGCACCTTAGGCAGGCCAGGCATCGTCATGACATCACCACACACCACCACAACAAAGCCGGCGCCCACTGATAATCTAATTTCCCGAATATCCATGACGTGCCCTGAAGGGGCTCCCTTTAACTGTGGATCTGTAGAAAACGAATAAGGTGTTTTCGCAATGCAAACCGGCATTCCGCCGTAGCCCTCGGCTTCAAGTTCTTTGAGGCGATTGCGCACTTTCCCGCTAATCGTTACCTCGCTAGCACCGTAAACTTTTGTCGCGACCGCTTCGATTTTTTCAATGAGGCTAGCAGAATCAGGGTACACGTATGTCTCATGGCCCGCGTTTGCGGATTTTTCATCCGCATCACAAACTTCGGCAACCATTCGGGCAAGCTCTGCTGCGCCTGCGCCACCGTTTGCCCAGTGACTTGCAATGGCGACCCGCACCCCCATCGCTTCCACACGCTCGACTAACAATGCCAGCTCTGCATCAGAGTCACTGACGAACTGATTAATCGAAACAATGGGTGTAACACCGTAGTTGTCGCGAATATTTTTAACATGACGTTCCAGGTTTACCATTCCCTCTGAGAGGGCCTCAAGGTTTTCATCATTGAGACTCTCCTTTGCGACACCACCATGGAATTTCAACGCTCGAATAGTTGCGACTAATACCGCCACTGAGGGTCTAAGATTTGCAGAGCGGCACTTAATGTCGATAAATTTCTCAGCACCCAAATCGGCGCCAAAGCCTGCCTCGGTGACAACATATTCTGCCAACCGCAAAGCGCCCGTGGTAGCAATCACGCTGTTACAGCCGTGAGCAATATTGGCAAAGGGGCCGCCGTGGACAAACGCAGGGGTTCCTTCCAGGGTTTGCACCAAGTTGGGCGCCAAGGCATCTTTGAGCACCGCCGTGAGCGCTCCCTCGGCCTTCAGGTCGGAGGCTCGCACAGGGGTTTTATCCCGCGTGTAACCCACCACGATGCGACCAATACGCGCCTTAAGATCAGCAAGGTCAGTTGCGAGGCAGAAAATAGCCATAATCTCTGAGGCAACGACAATATCGAAGCCGTCTTGTCTCGGGTAGCCATTGCCAACGCCGCCCATAGCCACAGTGATGTCTCGCAGGGCTCGATCGTTCATATCCAGCACTCGCTTCCAAGTAACACGACGCACGTCGATACCCAGAGCATTACCGTGATGAATATGATTATCGAGCAAGGCTGATAAAAGGTTGTTGGCAACGCCAATAGCGTGAAGATCACCGTTGAAATGGAGGTTAATATCCTCCATCGGGATCACTTGGGCGTAGCCCCCGCCAGCAGCACCGCCTTTCATACCAAATACGGGCCCCAGGGAAGGCTCGCGAAGGCAAATCATCGCGTCCTTTCCAATGTGCCGCAGCGCATCGCCCAAACCTACCGTCGTGGTGGTCTTGCCTTCACCCGAGGGGGTTGGACTGATGGCAGTCACTAAAATCATTCGTGCCGAGGGTCTTATAGGCTGCTCTAATAACCAATTCAGGTTGATTTTACCCTTGGTGCGACCATAAGGCTCCAGAGCCTCTTCAGGTATGGACAGGCCTTTCGCTATGTCAGCGATGGGCTGCGGGGTTGCCGCCTGGGCAATATCGATATCACTAGGCATGGTTCAGAATTCCTTCAAAATGATCATGGGTAAAGCGCTCGGATGATCCGAGCTTGTCTGTGAATTTGGTTCGGTGGTTATGCCCACTTAGTTGAGTGGGACCCGACACACATCTTATTATTTTGCTCGTTGGCCATCGTCATAGTGCCCCCCAACGCGTCGGGCACTTCGCTTACCTTGAAATGCCCTTTCAAATAACCCAAGGACACCTGCGCAGAGACCCGCCCAAACCAACGAACCCCGGCATTATTGGAGACATCATTGTGCATAGCAATCACCTCCATCACAGATTGTTATAACCATATGCTCATACTAAGATGTGCACCTAGACGACCGCAGCACTGTCGCTGCGATTACAAACTCACATTAATGGCGTTTATCGCGGAAAAAACAGCCTTTCCCCGCTACGCACTGCCTAGCTCCGCCATACTACAGGTCATCTCCAGATCTTAGACTGTGCATAATCCCGTTACATTGACGTCGTTTTTTTAACCCAAAATGTCGCTCACAAGCGTTTAAAAACAACGATTACCACCGTTCTTGGGTACCACGGGGGCCTGCGCTCCTACGAGTATGCAACAGGAAGCGATTCTAAGGTTCACGGCCCATTCCCCTACGCGGTTACAAGTCAACAAGAGCCCGAGATACCCTTAGGTAAAACTTCAGGCGCAGTTGGCGTCTAACTGAGCTAAAATCACCGATTACGGCTTAAATTTGGCCAGCGACCTAACTGAGGGCAGTAATAGTGGCAAGCACATGGGACCTTTTAATCAAAGGCGCAACATTTTTCGATGGCAGCGGTGATCTGCCGGCAGTTCAGGATGTCGCGGTACGGGAAGGTAAGGTGGTGGCTAGAGGCGAAAATTTACCGGCTGGACACGCAGAAGCTGTCGTTGAGGCCTCAGGTCAATGGCTTATGCCGGGCTTACTGGACATTCACACTCACCTCGACCTTGAAGTCGATGTAGAACCTGCTTTGCCAGAAGTTGTTCGACATGGCACGACCACCGTAGTCGTGGGTAATTGCAGTCTTGGCACTAGCTTTGGCAGCCAGAAAACAGGCGATCAGGAGCCCATCGTTGACTGCTTTACTCGGGTTGAAAACATCCCAAAAGCGGTGTTACGCAAAGTTTCAGAAAAAATAACCTGGGACAATACCGGCGACTATATGGATCACTTCGCTGACCTGCCTCTTGGCCCGAACGTCGCCACTTTCGTGCCCCACTCGATGCTACGCATTGAGGTCATGGGCCTTGAAGAAAGCGTCAGTCGAGCCCCGACGGAAGCCGAATTAGTCAAAATGGAGACGCTCCTAGAAACTGCAATGCAACAGGGATACATGGGACTGAGTACCGATGGGCTTCCTTTTCACTACCTGTCGAATGATCCCAATACGTCAAAACGAATTCCGACGCAGTTTGCGACTTTTAAGGAGCTTCGTCGCCTGCTAAAAGTGGTGCGCAAATATGATCGCGTCTGGCAAACCACCCCTATCCTTGAAAACCGCTTAATGGCTCTGTTCTATTTTTCTCTGACCAGTGGAAGACTATTCGGCAAGCCGCTGAAAACTTCAGCACTCTCTGCAATGGAGATGACCGCTGCACCCAAGTCAGGGCGCTTGTTTCTGAAGGTTGCGCGCCTCCTCAATACTTGGTTATTTCAGGGAAAGCTTCACTTTCAAGCTTTGGGCACAAATTTTAGAGTCTGGTCGGACGGCATCGTTAGTCCGCTATTTGAAGAAATGGCAGCAACGTCACAGCTTATTGCTAAAGAGTACGATGATGTCGAGGGTCGGCAAAAGCTGATGCACGACCCCGACTGGGTGGCGATGTTTCGCAAAGAATGGATGCATGGACGCACGGGAGGCGACTTCGCCAGCTGGAAAACTCGCAATGGCTTCCCTGACAGTCTCGTTATCCGTGATGCCGACAAGCTGATATTTGATGGGGCGCCCATTAGTCATTGGGACGGTGAGTCAATGGCGTTGGTTATGGCACGAGTACAGCGCTTTAAGGCAGGGGACGAAACCGCTGCACGTTCGCGGGCAGAACAAACCGCTTTTGAGGAATTTCCCGCGATTTTGCGCGACGATGCTGACTTCATGCTGCACATGATGCGTCGCTACGACAAAACCTTCCGTTTTTATGCCGACATTGCCAATGAGGGAAACAAAGCCACCCTCGACTATTTACTCGATGATCAAGCTTTACCCGGATTTAATGATTCTGGCGCTCACATCACCAATATGGCGTTTTTCGACAGCAACCTGATGTCACTGAAATTAGCCAAGGAGCGCGACGAGGCAACCGTGGCACGGATGGTTCATCGCCTCACTAAAGAACCTGCCACTGTGTTTGGCCTGGACGCGGGCTCCCTTGCGATTGGTGCTCGCGCCGATATGGTTTTAATTAATCCGAAAGCCCTCGATAACTGGGAGCCCGATCAGACACGAGTACTTGAGCACCGCGACATATTTGACCATAAGCAAATGGTTAATCGCCCCAAGGGCATCGTTGCTTCAGTGTTTATCAACGGCGTGTTGGCCTGGGCCAATGGCGAAGCGCAGGCGGCGTTAGGACGAGACACCTTGGGTCAAGCACTCAGAGCCGCCTGAGGGCAAGACCAGCCAACGCATTGGCACAGCTACCAGTCACGGGAGCGTCACGAGCTGTCCGCTCAGCGCCGGTGGGCCTGTCTGGTTATTGAAAAATTTCAGCTACGGAGTTCCTCGCGCCCCCTGAAGGCGTCGAGGGCCTCTGGGTTGGCGAGGGCATCGGTGTTTTTAACTGGCTGCCCATGAATCGCATTACGCACCGCGAGCTCTACAATTTTCCCACTCAGTGTTCGCGGGATATCGGGCACCTCAAGAATCTTGGCTGGAACATGTCGAGGCGTCGTGTTTTCGCGAATGGCGTTAGCGATGCGAGCACGAACATCTTCGCTGAGTATGGCACCAGGGGTCAGCACGACAAATAGCACCACACGGACATCGTTGTCCCACTCTTGGCCCACCACAATGCTCTCCTGCACTTCCGCGAGCCGCTCAACCTGCCGATAGATTTCTGCCGTTCCGATGCGCACACCACCGGGATTCAAAACGGCATCAGAGCGCCCATGAATGATGTAACCCTGTGACGGTGTTACTTCACCATAGTCACCATGTGCCCACACATTAGCCCAGGTATTGAAGTAAGCCTGACGATAGAGATCACCATCAGCATCATTCCAAAAACCAATTGGCATACTGGGAAAGGGCTTCGTACAAACCAACTCACCCTTTTCCTCCAAGATCGGTTTGCCGACATCGCTCCAGATCTCCACCGCCATGCCAAGACCCGGCGCCTGAATTTCCCCAACGTGTACCGGAAGAATGGGACTGCCCCCGACGAAACACGACAAAATATCGGTACCACCACTGATTGATGACAAACAAATATCGGCTTTGAATTCTTTATAGACGTAACGAAAACTTTCATGAGACAGCGGCGAACCGGTCGATAAAACCGTCTTGAGGCTTGCCAAATCAACCTCATCCCGGGGTACGATGCCGGCCTTCTCTAAAGCCGCAAGATACTTTGCGCCCACACCGAAAATCGAAATTTTTTCCGTTTCTATCGCCTTCAACAAGGACAACCCACCTTGTGCAAAAGGCGATCCGTCGTACAACACCAGTGCTGCACCGCTGGCAAGCCCCGACACCAACCAATTCCACATCATCCACCCGCAGGTCGTGAAGTAAAACATCACATCTTCTCTACTCAGATCTACCTGCAGCTGATGTTCTTTTACGTGCTGAATTAAGGTACCACCCGCACCATGGACAATACACTTGGGCATGCCGGTAGTGCCTGATGAATACATAATGAATAATGGGTGATCAAAAGGTAACTGCGCAAAATCTATCTCAGTCGTAGACGGATCGAGAAAGTCTTGCCAGAGCACCGCCGTCGAAAGCCCAGAGCAATCGGGTTTTTCAGACACAACCGGTATCACCACGACCTGTTCCAGGGTATCGATGGCCTCGCTAATAGCAGCCAATCGTTCCAATGAGTCACAGACTTTACCGTTATAAAAATAACCGTCAGCGGCAAATAGAACTTTAGGTCTAATTTGACCAAAACGATCGAGCACACCGTTGATACCGAAATCGGGCGAGCAAGATGACCAGATTGCACCGAGACTGGTTGTTGCCAACATGGCTTCTACCGTTTCAATAACATTAGGCATGAAGCCCGCGACACGATCACCTGGCCCTACACCGAGGGCGCGCAAACTCGCCGCTAACGCAGCCACATTGGCATAGAGCTGTTTATAAGTGACGACTCGGCGCTGCCCGTTTTCTAGGCGGGAAATAAGTGCGGGGCGATCATCACGATACCGCAATAAATTCTCGGCAAAATTTAGGCGTGCCTCTGGAAACCAACGCACACCTGCGTCAGGCTGACAGGGAAAAGTGTCACAGTTTTCAGCAATAACGGCACCCTTCTGCTCGGCCACAATATCGGTATAGTCCCAGAGCGCCGACCAAAAACGTTCCCTGTGTGTTACTGAAAATTGGTGCAGCGTGTAGTAGTCATCGAAACTACCCTCGCCCTGAGTCTCGAGGTAACCCATAAAATCTCGGAGGCGACTTTGCGTGAGTCGAGCCACAGAGGGCGCCCACAAAAGTTCAGCCTGATCGTTTATTTCAGTTTCTCTTGGTCCCGACATACTGTCATTTACCCTTGCGCAACACTTTTAGTCTGAGGCTTGAATCGAACGCTGTTTTCATCACCCAAGGCCATCGCATCGGGGTATTAAGCGGCTTCTCATACAGCCGGCTAACAAGTATACCCGCGTGCGGACGTACACTCACTTAAGCGCCTAACGTCTAGAGAGCTTCGACTCGTTACTTTAGGAAAACACATAGAGACCGGATGGCCGACACTGCCGCAACCTACAGTGAACCACCTCAGGCCTTCTGGCTACGCTCAGCCGTAATAAAATCAATCCACCCGGTGAAAATCATTTTCTCATGAGTGCTAGACACAACACCCCGATGCATGTGGGTCATATCACTTGGCCAAAGAATCACGTCACCTTTGATACATTCAGTAGTTATCCCCTGGTGTGGAAATTCAGTGCCGCCTCCCGGAGTATCGGTGAGGTAGAGCATCCAGACCAAAGCCCGATGACCGTATTCAAGTCGATCACGCTCACAGTGAATGGCTGGGTAGCCTCCGCCAATTGGGTACTCCTGAACATTTGACCACTCCGAGAACCCAAGCGGTCCAAGCCCATTGGCGCCACAATCGTAATAGTATTTATCAACGTATTGCTTCACAAACCCCGTGAGTAACTCGAAAAAGGGATCAACCTGGCCATAAATGCGAATAGGAATACTCAGATCCAGCGAATCTTTCATCGATTTATCGACTCGAGGATTTTCCCCAAGCCGCCCAGGCTGGGCCAAATGCTTGTTATCTTGAAAGAAGTCGGCAATACGATCGCAAACCGCATGCTCGACTTTATAAGTTTCAATGAAGCTGTGTGGGGGCATGACAGTTTCAGCCTTTTTGAGAACGCCAATCATATCGGTTTGCCGCCCTCTTCGGCCAGCCGGCTTCTGCCAGCTCAAGTCAGATGGGTTCTCTCAAAGAAGGAGGTTGGCCAGTGGGTTGGAGCTAAAATTACCTAGGTTGGGTAGCGCTTGTGCCAAGCTGCTTTCATCGAGACCCAGCCACCGCCCCAGTGAGGCCGCGTACTGATCCACGGCAATTGTTGGGATCAACCTGCCACGCCCTGCATCCTGGCCGTGCTCAAAGCTAGGGGGCGGTATGTCACCATAGAGCGACCCGCCATTGACAGCCCCGCCGACAACAAACTGATGGCCTCCCCACCCATGATCGGTGCCATCACCGTTGTCTGCCAGCGTACGCCCAAAATCTGAAGCGGTCGCCAAGGTCACACGGTTAAAGATACCCATATTTTTCATTGATTCGCTAAAGGCACTCACCCCCGCATCGAGCCGGCTGTGTAAGTTGGGTAAGCTTGTGGGCTGAGCGCTGTGGGTATCGTAACCATAAGCACCCACTAAGAAGATTTGGCGGTTTACGCCAAACTCCTGCCTGCTTGCAATAATTTTTGCAACGCGCTCGAGTTGCGTGCCAACCGGATCTGTTTGAAATGCCACCCCCAAATCGGGTGCCCCGCCAAGAATCGACGAATATTCTATATTTGCGTCAAAGGCACTTACAGTCGTGCCCGCAAGATCCCGGGTCAGAATATGAGCCGCTGATTCACCTTGAGCCCTTAACATTTGATACACCGCCGCCAAATTCCCGTCGGTTTGACTGTTGACTATGTCATTGAGATCGAGGCTTAACCCACCCGCCGAGGCCACATAGGGCGCCGTCTCATAACCCGTAACAAACAGGCGATCTCGCGCCGTTGTCAGCGCAGAAAAATCTGACAGCGTACTGATGCCCTGGCCAATGAGAAGATCTGAAAATAAACCGCCCCAGCCTACCGAAGCGCCCTCTGGGGAACTCGACTGCCATAATGACTGCTGATCGTTATGTGAAAATAAGCGCGGCGGCAGCGCGACCCCTCCCGCAGAAAAGCTGTCTCGATTTGTCGGCTCAACAAGAGGTCCCACATTACCCACTAAGGCCGCGGCTCCCTCGTCAAACAATGCCTTAATACCCGATAATTCCGGTGGCAAGGCAAACCCCGCACTCTCCCCAGATGAGGCCAGCTGCAATAGGCTGCTGCGCGCTCGATCGTTACCATAAGCGCTCATTAATTCACTGCGAATATTGGCGTACTCGTTGTATTCACCAACGCCATAGGGAATCACCACATCGTGACAATCCACTCCTCCAAATTGGAAAAGCAGAACTAAAGCTCGATATTCGTCATTTTCCTGTGCTCTTAAGGGCTGCGTGAAAGACGCCATGGCCAGAGAGCCCAGACAGCCCAAACCGCTCGAGAGAAAATGGCGTCTATTTAATAAGTGCGTCATTGTGTTGCCCTCAGTATGCGACCAGGTAGTCGGCTGACGTCATGACTAACGCCACGGCCACGCCCACTCGAGTCGCGCGCCAATCGTCACTAGCTTCCACCGGCACACCTGCCACCACATCACTAAAGCTGTCGACAGCTGCCTGGGACATAGCACCACCCGCCAGCAACAGATTTAGGTGGGCGAAAAGTTCTGGCAAATCATCTGCCAGAGTTTTCTCATAGCTGTAATCGGGAAGAAAACTGGTGCGCGCCAGCTCCGGATCGAAATTGACCCCGGTTAGGCCCCCTATTTCTCGATAGACCGACAGGTCTGCGTATTGCGTGTTGGCCATTGCGAAAAACGTGATGAAATTCATGTAGGCGGGGATAGTCTCTGCGGTAACAATTTGTAATTCAGGCACCGTCATGCCTGCAGCACCGCTATCCGTTCCAGGGGGTTCGTAACCCGGACGGTAGAAATTGAACACCGATGGCGCCCGAAATGGGTGTTGCGCCAGACCCTGACCGTAAATCGATACCGAGGACAGATCATATAACTCAACCGTGTATTCAGGGGTTATAGCACCCGCATTAAACGCCCTGGCCCATTGGGTAAAACGCAATACGGGCTCGCGCAGTTTGCCAAAAGTGTTGGGTGCCTCTGGCTGCAGGTTTTCACGATCGAGCAAAATGGCTGCAATAGTTGCCTTAAGATCACCACGCAGCCCGCCACCAACGACGGTACCGTTGGGGAGCGAGTACCGGCCATTATTAAAAACTTGAGTAACTCTCGAAATATAACCAGCAGATGGATTGGATGTGGTGAACCTCTGAATGAGCTGGCGTGAAAGAAATGGCCCAACACTCGCCACGCTCATTAATCGATCTAGTGCTAGCGTGATGCTGTCCTCGGCACTGGTATTTTCTGGAATAGTAAGACCCAGAAAGGTTTTTGCGCTTGCAGAATGCCGTGCTGGGTAAACAGCCATGGGTTCCCGCCAACTCCTAAGGACTTCTGGTGCTTCAGGATCATTTTGACCCTGCGCGGCATTGACACTGCGATCCAGCCCCGTGAATACTTTTGCCAAGCCTGTAATGTCATCGTTATCGTATAGCTCGGCGGAACCATTGTCGTCATTGCTACCGCTGGCCGCCGTACCGTCGTCATTTAGAGCGACTAGCCCCATGGTGAACAGCTGAAGGATTTCCCTCGCGTAGTTTTCATCGGGTTGACGCCCTGTGTCAGGATCTCCCTTTTGATTTCCCATATAGGTTAAGAAATATCCCATTCCGGGTGAGTACGTAATCGCCTCCAGTAACTCCCGGTAATTACCGAAACCGAACTCGGTCAATAAAGACTGGTGGTAGGCCACCGCCTCCGGATATTCGGTGAGCGCATTACCTCCACTATTGGAAATCACTAAAATTTGAGACAGCGCGTAAACCATTCGCTGACGAAGCTGATCTTTTCCAGCGATGCTATGCTGCCAAAATGCAAAAGTCGTCGCCGAGCGATTCCATGGGTTTAGAATCAGGAATGGAAGCTGAGTCTGATAACTATCGAGAGTCGCAAGATAGTCAGAAGGATCCTCACTAAACTGCTGCAGCAGCCAATCAGAGACGCTGGTACCGACCAAGGCCGACACATCACTGCGCGTAGCCCCAAAGGTCGCTTGAGCGAGAAATCGGGATGTACTGGCCTCACTCGCGAAAGGTAGGGCATCGGTTTCAGGGTCGCCAAAATTATCGTCAAAGAACTCGCCACGGACATCTTTAACGACACGTAAAAGGTCTATGAAGGTATTTCCTGCACCCTGAGCCGAAGAAACACTGGAAAAGCCCAGGGCGATGAGCAGCACTAAGATGCGGACGGCTGTGACAGCGGTTGCTCCTTGCATAGCAGTACATCTCTTTTCTTTTCTTTTCTCTTCTCGCCATACTAAGCTCTCGTTAACCCCTTCTCGTTAACTGATACGACTGAAAGAAACATGTCCGTCGTTCGCTGTTCTGTTATATCAGTGGTGCGCTAGAGCCAA
>Ga0233432_10005453_pt1 | contig 11056 bp, 10 predicted proteins | sample SI_122_August201_6_FD_179870 | JGI IMG/M metagenome (GOLD analysis project Ga0233432, IMG submission 179870) | Seawater microbial communities from Saanich Inlet, British Columbia, Canada - SI_122_August2016_10_MG | ecosystem: Environmental > Aquatic > Marine > Inlet | place: Canada: British...
GAGTAATTTATTTAAGTTTATTTTTATTAAGTGAAAAATACAAAATATGATTTATATTAAAATTAATTTATATTAAACCTTATTATTCATTAAATTATATTTAAGCATCATGAAAAAAAAAAAATTGAAAAAAGCATTAATATTTGGCGTTACTGGACAAGATGGATCATATCTATCTAGATTTTTAATTAAAAAAAAATATATAGTCCATGGTGTAAAGAGAAGAAGTTCATCTTTAAATACAAATAGGATAGATGATATTTATAAAGATATCCATGAAGCTAAAAATTTTATTTTACATTATGGGGATTTGAGCGATGGACAATCAATAAGCCAGTTAATTAATGATATAAGACCCACAGAAATTTATAATCTTGCTGCTCAATCCCATGTAGCAGTTTCATTTCAGATTCCAGAATATACAATGATGATAAATGGTTTAGGAACTTTAAAAATTTTGGAAGCTATAAAAAATATTGACTCTAAAATTAAATTTTATCAAGCAGGTACCTCTGAAATGTTTGGAGCTAGTAAACCACCCCAAAATGAAAAAACCTTATTTTATCCTAGAAGCCCTTATGCAGTTTCAAAATTAGCAGCTCATTGGATTACTACTAATTACCGCGAGTCTTATAATATGTTTGCATGTAATGGAATACTTTTTAATCACGAAAGTCCAGTAAGAGGTGAAACTTTTGTTACACAAAAAATTATTAAAGGATTAATAAATATAAAAAACAAAAAACAAAAAAAATTATATCTTGGCAATCTTTATGCTAAAAGAGATTGGGGACATGCAGAAGATTATGTCGAAGCAATGTGGTTGATGTTACAACAAAGAAAACCAGATGATTTTGTAATTGCTACTGGAAACCAGTACTCGGTTAAACAATTTTTAAATTTATCAGCAAAAAAACTTCAAATGCCAATAATTTGGAAAGGTAAAAATTTAAATGAAAAAGCTTACATGTATGGCAAACCAATAATTGAGATTGACCCTAAATATTTTAGACCTTCGGAAGTTGACTCACTTTTAGGAAATCCATTAAAAGCCCAAAAAAAGCTCAAATGGAAAACAAATCACAACATTAGTACTTTAATTGATGACATGATTAATAAATTCAATGATTGATGAAACTAAAGAAAAAAAATCACTTAGAATTTTTGTAGCAGGCCATAAAGGTATGGTGGGATCAGCAATAGTTAAATGCCTAAATAAAATTGGATATAAAAATCTAATTTTATTAACAAGGAAAGAATTAGATTTAATAGATCAAGTAGAAGTTAGAAATTTTTTTAAAAATGAAAAAATAGATCAAGTATATTTAGCAGCTGCTAAAGTTGGTGGAATTTATGCCAACAATACTTTTCCAGCTGATTTTATCTATCAGAATACACAAATTCAGCTAAATGTTATCAACAGCGCTTTTGAAAATGGAGTTAAAAAATTATTGTTTTTAGGTTCAAGCTGCATCTATCCTAAATATTCTAAGCAGCCAATGAATGAAGAATATTTATTAACTGGAACTTTAGAACCCACCAATGAACCTTATGCAATTTCTAAAATATTAGGTATTAAACTTTGTGAGAGCTATAATCGGCAATATGGCAAGAGTCATGGAGTTGATTATAGGAGCATAATGCCTACCAACCTATATGGACCAGGAGATAATTATCACCCAGAAAATAGCCATGTTATTCCAGGATTAATATATCGCTTTCATGAGGCAAAAGTAAATAATTTACCTAAAGTAAGCATTTGGGGAACAGGAAAACCAAAACGTGAATTTTTATATGTTGATGATATGGCTAAAGCTTCAATTAAACTAATGAATTTAGAAAAAAATCTTTATGAAAAATTCACTAAACCAATGTGTAGTCATATAAATGTTGGCAGTGGAATTGAACTTAGCATTAAAGAGCTTGCGTTAACTATTAAAGAAGTTGTAGGTTTTAAAGGTGAAATAAATTTTGATAACACAAAACCTGACGGCATTACTAGAAAACTTTTGAATAGTAAAAAAATATATGACCTTGGTTTCAAACCTGAAACTAGTATAAAAGATGGGTTGATAAAAACATATGAAATATTTGAATCAAAATAACAAAACAATTTAAAAAAAAGTTTTTTTAATTAAAATTTTAAATGAGCGAAAATAAAAATAATTTAGATTTCTTTTCTAGAGACTTTCAGAGTTTAGAAATTAACAGCATATCAAAACAGATTAATGAAAAAGGATATTTTGCCTTTTCTAAAGCTATAAATCAAGAAACAATTAATAGAATTCATCAAGACGCCACTAAGTTTAAATTAAATCTGAACAACAACAATATAAGAGGTGTATATACAGATAATCAATATTTTTTAACAAATCTTCTTTCAGTATCAAAAAAATTTTATGAGTTTGTTTCGTCACAAAGAGTTTTTGATATTTGTAAAATACATTTAGGAACTAAATTTCGACTTAAAGCATTAAGATACTATGAGACTTATGGTAAGCATAAAATGCAATGGCATACGGATAATAAAACTGATCAAAAATTTTCACATATACCAGGATTAATATTTATTTTTTATATATCTGATGTAGATGATGGTCAATTTCAATATATAGAGGGATCGCACTTATGGTCAGGGAAAAAAGCATATAATAATTATACTGATAAATATATTCAACAAAATCATAGAGACAGAATTAAAGATTTTAGATTACCTAGTGGTTCATTAATAATTTATAATACATATGGGATTCATAGGGCAAAACCTGTTTTTAATAAAAACTTTGTAAGGAAGAGTGTTTTTTTTCAAGTAGATAGTGAAATCAATAATTCAGAACCTATTATTTTGAATACTGAATTTATTTCTAAAGTAAATGACGAGATTAAAATGTTTTTTGGTTTTGGTAATAAATCAAACTACGAAGTATATCCCAAAACTTCAATAAATTCAGTTCCATTAACAAAAAATATTTTAAAAATTTTAATAAAATATATTCTGCAAAGATTTTTAAAAAGTTGTAAACGTTTGTTTCCAAAAAAAATTAAAAAAATTTTAAAAAATTTTTCAATCTCTTAAAATTTATGAAAAATTTAAAAAAAATATTATTTCTGCTTAAACCTAAAGAGAAAAGAAGCGCCCTGATCCTTTTAGTTATGGTTATTTTTATGGGTTTAATGGAAGTAGCAGGCGTATTATCAATTATGCCATTTATTGTTGTATTATCAAATCCTGAAATTATTGAAACAAATAATATATTAAAAGATACTTACGAAATTTCTAAATTATTTGGTGTCAAATCAATTAATAATTTTTTAATTTTCTTGGGTGTAGTTGTATTTTTAGTATTAACTTTTTCAATATTTTTTAAAGCATTGACACTTTATGCACAAATTAGATATTCTACAATGCGTGAGTTAAGTATAGGAAAACGTCTAATAGAAAATTATCTTCATCAACCCTATGTCTGGTATCTAAATCGAAATAGCTCAGAAATTGGAAAAAATATTCTTAACGAAGTTAGTTTTGTTGTAGGAAATGGTATTAAACCATTAATTGAACTTGTATCTCAATCTATCATTGTAGTTTTTTTAATTGTATTATTAATAATAGTTGATCCAAAAATATCATTAATTATAGGAATTTTATTCATTATATTTTATGGTACAATTTACATGTTTTCTAAAAATTTCCTATCAAGAATTGGACAAGAAAGAACTCTATTAAATACTAAACGTTTTAAGATTGTTGCAGAGGCTTTTGGAGCAGCAAAAGAAGTTAAAATGGGTAGATTAGAAAGTAAATATGTTAAAAGATTTGAAGACGTAGCCTTGCCTCTTACAAAACATACAGCCTCATCTAGCATAGTGAGTAATATGCCCAGATATGCACTGGAACTTATTACTTTTGGAGGCATTCTTTTAATAACACTTTATTTTTTAAGTCTAAATAAAGATTTTAATAATATTGTACCAATTATTTCACTGTATGCTTTTGCTGGTTATCGCTTAATGCCAGCAATGCAAAAGATTTTTACAGCAATTACACAATTAAGATATATTGGCCCTGGTTTAGACGCATTGTATAAAGATGTAAAAAGTCTCGAACCATTCACCCCTCATAAGGATAAATATTCTTTAAAGCCTGAGAAACATATTTTATTAAATGGTATTGATTTTACATATCCAAATGAAACTAAAAAAACCCTAAATAAAATAAATTTTAAAATATCTGTAAATAATGTTGTTGGAATTGTTGGCGCAACCGGTAGTGGAAAATCGACAACTGTAGATATTATTTTGGGCTTACTAGAGCCAGAAAAAGGGTCACTTGAAATCGATGATAAGATTATAAACAGATATAATAAAAGGGCTTGGCAGAGTTCAATTGGCTATGTTCCTCAACAAATATATTTGACTGATGATACAATTTCATCAAATATAGCATTTGGTATAGACCCTGAGTTTATAAATTATGAAAATGTTGAGCGTGCAGCAAAATTAGCAAATATTCATGATTTTATTAGTCACGAGTTACCTTTAAAATATAATACCATTGTTGGTGAAAGAGGAGTTAGGCTTTCTGGTGGTCAACGCCAAAGAATAGGAATAGCAAGAGCACTTTATACTAATCCTAAAATTCTTATTTTTGATGAGGCGACAAATTCACTTGATAGTTATACTGAAAATTCAGTGTTGCAAGCGATCAGTAATAATAAAAATAAAATGACAATAATTATAATTACCCATCGTTTAACAACTTTAAAAGAGTGTGATAAAATATTTCTTATAGATAATGGAGAACTTAAAGGAGAGGGTAAATTTAATGAACTAAAAAATAATAATAATTACTTTAAACAACTGATGAATGAACTATCTAAAAATTAACAGCATTCCATGCATCTCGAACCATATCTGAGTAATTAAACTTTGGTTCCCATCCCAAAATCTTTTTTGCTTTACCGCAATTTGCAAATGAATAGGCCACATCACCCTTTCTTGGTTTAACTATTTTAAAGTTTATTTTTATATTATTTGTCTTTTCAAATATTTTAATAAGTTTTAAGACACTTATTCCTTTACCAAGCCCTAGATTGATTGGTGTATGACCATTTAAAGATGTTAGTTTATTGTATGCTAATAGATGAGCAGATACCAGGTCTTTTATGTGAATATAGTCTCTAACACCTGTTCCATCATTTGTATTGTATTGATCTCCAAAAACTTTTAATAATTTATTTTCTTTAGCAGATTTTGTTATTGCAGGAATTATATTTTGAAAATTACCAGTGGGCTTATCAGCAAGACCAGCTTTATAGTCTGCTCCAATTGGATTAAAATATCTAAGACTTATTGCTTTAAAATTTTTAAAACTAGAAGCAAAATCTGTAATTATATTTTCTATAACTATTTTGGTTGAACCATAAGCATTAATAGATTTTAAATTCATTGTTTCATCATAAGGACATTTATTAATATTGCCATAAACTGTGGCTGATGATGAAAATATAAGTTTATTTATTTTATGATTACTCATTGTATCTAATAAATCTAAGGTAGGGATTACATTTGACTTGTAATACATTATTGGATTTTTAAACGACTCTCCGACAGATTTAAGGCTTGCTAAATGGATTACACCTTGAATTTTATTTTTTGAAAAAATTTTATTTAAATTTTCTTTGTTAATACTCTTCACATAAACTTTTGCTTTTGGTAAATATTTTTTGAAATTAAGCGATGAATTATTCATGTTATCTATAATGATTGCTTTTTTTCCTAACAAATTAGCTAAATGAGAACCTATATATCCCAAGCCCCCAGTTATTAAAATTTTCATAATATTCTTATTTCTTTATAATATCAAAATTTATTTAATTTTGACAAAAAATAATTTTTAATTTTAGTCAAAAAGTTTAATTTCATTGTTAATTTTCTTCTAGCCTGAATGGGTTTATACGATAGATGATCCCAATATTTTTTTGGATTATTATCTTCATCATAGATTAATACCCATTCAGACTCTATATTTGCGCATAAACTTTTAAATTTATATTTTTTAAATAGAATTGAAAAAATACTTTGGTCATGGCTAGATTGTATTAATTTAGGGTTTTTTTTACTTTTATATTCAGTTTTTAATAACTGTATTGTAGATGCTTTTATCCACTCATCTACAAAATTTTTTGTAATTTTATTTTTTTTTAAGAGAAATGCTCCAGCCCAAATTTGTTCAGAGTTATAGATTTCATGATTTTTTGATATATCAAAGTGGTTAAATACTTCCATCTTTGTATAATTATATTCATAATATTTTTGAGTTTTGTAATTAAGTTTTTTAAGAAGTAATTTACTAGGAGATCTGTATTGAAAACCAACACAAGAATATTTTTGGCAATAATTTACATAAGCATATAAAGTTTCTAGGCCTTTTGTATTTAAAATACACCCAAGATCTGCATAGAGTAAAATTGAATCTTCTGGAATTTTATCTAGAGTTTTTTTTATAATGTGAGGTTTCCAAACAAAATAACCATGATTATATCCTTTTGTTTTTTGTTTATCGGTAGATGTAACTCTTATAAATTTTTTTGTTTTTTCATCTAAATCAGAAAAATTATAAATATAAATATCCTTAAATATATTAAACTTTAGAGCTTGATTTAAAAATCTATTTTTATCTATTTCTAAATCATCTGTACCAAAAGAGCATAAAAAAATATTTTTTGTATTTATATCTTTTTTAATCATCATAATATATTATCATAATATAAATCAATTATTAAAAAATTATTACATGAAATCAATTCATAAGTTATTTTCATATTTTGGTATTAAGGTTCTTTATAGGAAAAATTTTCAAAAATTGATGGATGAATTTAGGTTAAGTAAGATAGATTTAGAAATTATTTCAAAATATTGCAAAGATCTAAATTCCTTAGATGAGTATCTTAGAATCAAAGATTACTCTAAATCACAATTGAGACAAGATATCTTTGCATTGTTCGTATTAAATTTTAAAAAAAAAGGTTTTTTTATTGAAATAGGTGCTGCCGATGGTGTTCATTGCTCCAATACATATTTAATGGAAAAATATTTATATTGGAATGGAATTTTGGTGGAACCCCTTGATATTTACAATGAAAAATTACAACACAATAGGAACTCTACTATAGATAATTCAATTATGTGGAGTGAAAATAATATTACCAAAAAAATTTACTATAATGATGAAGATATTTTAAAATCAAGCATATATGGTTCAAAGAAAAAAGAAAAAAATTTTGTAGAAAAAAAAACATCAAGACTCGATACTTTGTTAGCTAAGCACAAAATTGATCATCCAATAGATTATTGTTCAATAGATATAGAAGGAGCAGAAGTTGAGCTATTGAAAGGTTTTGACTTTAAAATACATATAAATGTAATTTCTATTGAACATAATTATAATATTAAAAACAGGGAAGAGATTTATAAAATTCTAAAACAAAATAATTTTAAACGTTTGGGAAAAAATTTTAGTATGTATGATGATTATTATGTTAATAATAATATTAAATAAGTATTATGATGATGTAAGCTATCAATCATATAAATAAATTCATAAACTAAAAATAGATGCAACAACTTTGCTTTAAAAAAAAAATAAATTTTAAATGAAGCTGAAGATCAATTACATACAAATTATTGTACTTTTTATAATAACTGTTATTGCAATTATGTTGCTACAAGAAACGCTTATTTTAAGTAGATCAAGTGATACAGTTATTTATTTCGAGTTTAACCAATACAAATGTTATGGGAAAGGATTTTCAAATGGTAACTATTGGAACAAAACATATGAATTTTTTTATGATTTATTAAGTATATTTTATTGCGCAGATTCATACGAAAGCTTTGTGCCAGTTGCATATCTTTATTTTTTTTGGACATTTTTTATATTTATTACAATTTTTAATAAAAAATTTGGATTTTTTGAGACAATTATTTTTATAATAATTTTTTTTTTAGCAATTAATCCTAATCACTTAGTCTCTCAAGGAAGACAGTTAGGAAGTTTTTTTTTATTCTTTTCATTTTTGCTATTGAAGAATAACAACCCTAGGATATCTTTGATGTTGCTTTTATTTAGCTTTTTAGCTCACAACAACACATTTATATTTTCTTTCGCTATTTATATTTTTATGAACTTAAAAAAAATATTAAAGAATATATTGTTTTTACGTTTAGAATATAAGTTGTTATTAAGTTTATTAAGTTTATTAATATATTTTTTTTTTTTAAATTCAAATTTTTTCAATTATTTAATTAAAAATGGAATATATATATTTAATGTTTATGGCAATTTAGTTTTTAAGGATAGGCTGATCTCAAGTTTTGCAAAATATCTATTCTTTGCACAAGTATTCTCAATTTTTTATATTTTTTTCTTAAAAGTAAAGTCAGAAACAATTAATTATATTGCTAATTATACTTTTATATTAATTTTCTTATCTTTAACATCTATGATATTTAAGTTTAATTTTGATATGATGATATTTAGACTGCTCTATCCTGTTAAGTATGTATTTATACCAATCTGTTTTATGTACACATATCGAAAAATAATTGGAAAAAAATGTTCAATATAGCATTGATGTGTAGTTGTCATAATAGAGCTAGGCTCACAAAAAGATCTTTAAATTCTATCACCAATACTCTTAAAAATACAAGGCTTGTAGATAAATTTCATTTTTTTGTTTTAGATGACTGCAGTGTAGATGAAACATATATTTTCCTGAAGAATTTTAAAAATACCTCAGTAGTCAAAAGTGATAAAAACTTATATTGGGCAGGCGGTATGAATTTTTGTTTTAATTATTTTTATAAAGAATTAATCCAGTATGATTTATTTATACCTTTCAATGACGATATTGAATTAAATGTAAACAATCTTGATAGATTACTTGACCGTTATCAAGAATTATTGGAAGATAAAAAAGAATTTATTTTAAGTGTCCCTTGTTATTATCAAGATAAAATTACTTATAGTGGAAGTAAATTTAAAATTCATTCTAGTATTCCTCTATTTAAGAGGGTAGAGCCTATTAAAAATACAATTATTAAAGTTGACGTGGTGAATATGAATTTTCTCTTAATTCCTATGACTATTATAAAAAAATACAATTTTCTTGATAACTATTTTACTCACTCCTTAGCAGATTTTGCATATAGTCTAAAATTGAAAAAACATGGGATTTATTCATATTTATATGATTTGCCCTCTGTAATTTGTGAACCAAATTTAACTGGAAGAAAAAAATTAAAGGGGATAAATAAATTACCACAAAAAAAATTTTATCAAGAATATTTTAGATTTTATTATTATTTTTGGCCTATACGTATAGTATCAGGAATAATTAAGCTTATATTTTTAAAATTGTCAAATAAAACGAATTAATTATATTTAATATGAGAGAAAACTTACACTAAAAAGACTTATAATTTAATCAATGTTACAATTAAAATTACCAAAATTTTTAATACCCCAAAAAAAAACTGACTTAAAAAGATTTGGAAGTTTGTACGATGGTGGTTATTTATTTAATGAATTAGATATTATAAAAAGTGATTTATTAATATCACTAGGCATACATGATAATTGGGATTTTGAGGAAGAAATTTACAGAAATTATAAATTTAAAAAAATTATCTGTTTTGATCCTGAAACTTCAAATTTTTTAATCTTTACCTATCTATTAAAATCTATTTTAAAGTTAGATAAAAAAAAATTTCAAATTTATCTAAAAAAATTTAAAAAATTTTATGAATTAAAATCTTATTCAAGGTTTTTTAAAACTAAATTTGATAAAAACTTAATTTTAGAGGAATTTAAAAAAAATAATATTCTTTTAAAAGTAGATATTGAAGGCGATGAATATAAATGGTTAAATTTTTTTTTAGAGTTTCAAGAAAATATAAATTCATTAGCAATTGAATTTCACGATATAGATAAAAATCTTGAAAAAATAAAAAATTTTATTTCTAAATTTGATTTAAATCTAATACACACTCATGTTAATACATTTTCCAAAAAAGAAAATATTGTTTTAGAACTTACTTTTTCAAAACATTCAGTTTTTTCAAATGACAAATGGGTACAATTTGATTTATCATCTATTGATAACCCAAATTATTTTAAACATCAAAATATTGAAATAGTTAATGAATAATCATCTTTATGAGTCAAAATTATAATATTCATACAAATTATAATGTATAAATTAATTTAGTGAAAATGTCTAAAATCACAATATCAATAAGAGCCTTTAACAGACCAAATAAAATTGAAGGTTTATTAGAGTCTATGAGACAAATTGATTTAAAAAAGTTTAAATTGTTTTTTTTTGTAGATGGACCGAGAGACCAAAATGATATTTTATTAATTAATCAATCGATTCGAATTATTAAAAAATTTAGTAATAAAAAAACTTTCAAAATTTTTGTACAAAAAAAAAATTTAGGATTAAAAAAACACTGGATATATTGCATGAACCAAACTTTTTTAAGAGCAGATAAAGCAATATTTCTGGAGGATGATCTAATATTATCGAACAAATTTTTTGATTTTATTCATGCAGGTTTGATTAAATATGAAAAAAATAAAAAAATTAAATCTATTTGTGGTCATGTTCCAATTAAGATTTTAGCTAAAAACAAAAATTTTTTTGCATGGAGACCTTCAGTTTGGGGCTTTGGAACTTGGAAGAGATCATGGATTGAATGTAAACAATTTATGAGTGAATCAAATAAATTAAATTTTAATTATGAATTTAAAAAAAATTTATCAAAGCATGGAAATGATCTTCATATTGCTTTAGGTAAAAATATTATTAAAAAACAAAGTACATTTGCGGTTTGGTGGGCAGTAAGTATAATTATAAAAAAAGGATTGAATCTTTATCCATCTGAAACTTTAGTTGAAAATAATGGGTTTGATGGAAGTGGAGTCAACTGTAGTGATAACAATTTCTTTAAACAAAGGTTAAATAAAAAATTTAAATTTAAAATTATGTCAAAT
>Ga0233432_10005459_pt1 | contig 11041 bp, 12 predicted proteins | sample SI_122_August201_6_FD_179870 | JGI IMG/M metagenome (GOLD analysis project Ga0233432, IMG submission 179870) | Seawater microbial communities from Saanich Inlet, British Columbia, Canada - SI_122_August2016_10_MG | ecosystem: Environmental > Aquatic > Marine > Inlet | place: Canada: British...
AACAAGGCTACGTTGTCAGTCCGATCAATTACCCAGACACCTGTACCGCACGCAACAGCTGCCCCGGCGCACTGGGTCCTGAAGTGCCATCCTTTTCGCATAAGACGCTTGTTGAGCGTATGGTGCCACTCGGCGACACCCCTTAGATTGACGCTCTAAGCCTATGTCAAATGCTAAAGTCGCGCTCTACAACGCCCGCAGCGCAGCTTTTAATCAGCCGCGTCTAAAGACACTGGCACCAGGCTTTCACGAGAATTTGATTGCTCGTGCGCGCTTCATTGACGATCTGATTGAAAAATCGGCCGCAGAGGGTGTCGAACAGTATGTCATCGGGAGCCGGGTATGACATGCGAGCCCATCGCCTTGACTTGCCGTTCTCGCTCAGAATTTTTGAAGTTGATCAGCTCGAGGTTCAAGACAGACAGCACGCCAAGCTCTCCGCCGAATTAGAAGCCAAAGAAAACGTTATCTATGTCCCTATCGATTTCGCTTACCAGTCGTTAACCGACCAACTTTTAGCAGCCGGCTTCGATCGACATAAATCGACTGTTTTCACCCTTGAAGGTGTTTCTCAATACATCACAAAAGAAGCCGTTCGCTCAACGATCGAGGAATAGTCGTCAATCACTGAAAATGCTCACTCAACCTTGTTCCTATCCTACGTCGATAGACTGCTGAATGATGATCCGAAGGCTTGCTTCGGGCAGGGCTACCCTAATGCCGAAAAACGGGCGGAGAGAATCAAAGATTTGTCAGCGAGCGTGGGGGAGCCTTGGATTTCATTCTACTTAGCAGAGGAAATGCAGAACGTGCTTGCTGAAGCCGGATATCGCGTCACGCAGGATCTTACGGTCGAAGATCTCAACGCCTTGCACTTTACCCCAGTGGGCAGAACCCTACCGGAAAACGCGTTGTTCAAACTCGAACATTTTGTCGTCGCAACCAAGCATTAAGACCTCAGTCGCTGCTGACTTGTGAGCTTTCTGCTGATCGCTCAGGAACTCAGTCACTAACGATTTGCGAGCTTCTGTTTCATTTCCGGCGCGTTTACTGCTGCTCAATTGTCACTCGCAAGCACATTAATCACGCTTAAGTGACCCCAAGGGAGCTTTCAGCTGAGTCGTCTAATCCGCGCCTGATTTGTCAGCAACTGTCGCTGGAGACAACGATCGCAGGCTAGCCTTCACTCAACATCAGTAATACCGTAATGAAGGCGCACAAGATGCCTCAGCACAGATTTTGGGCAGAAGCAGCCAGCACCGGATTTTAAGACTACAAAATCGACCTCAGATCCGCACGCGACATACAACAACGGGGAGAAACCACCCCGGTTGGGTATCAGGAAAGCCGCTAACTTGGTAAGTTCTACGATCTGACCTAAGCGACCATGATCCCACTTTCCGAGAGACCTACCTATGAACATCCTTCTCGTCATCCATATCCTCTTTGGCACTTTCGCACTGTTGTCAGCAGCGGTTGCAGCGATATCAACGAAAGGAGAGAAACTTCACCGATTTTCAGGCTCAGTTTACTTTTGGAGCATGACAGCCATCTTTGTGACTGCCATCCCGATGTCAGTGATCACTCATAATATTTTCTTATTTTTAGTTGCAGTATTTTCTTTCTATTTGGCTTTCGCTGGAATGAGGTTTGCTAAAAACAGGAAGGGCCTCCCAACGCTGTTTGATTGGCTAGGCGTTGGATCAATGATTGCGTCTGGAATCGGAATGCTGCTCCTATCTTTACTGTATTACCTCAGCGATAACACTCAATACATTGTGCTCCTCGTTTTTGGTTTTCTAGCGATCCTGCTTGGCTATAGCGACTACAAGAGCCATAGAGACAAGACCGCCGTTGGCAAGCAACGAATAGCAAAGCATCTCACGAGCATGCTGGGAGGCACGATCGCAGTCGTGACGGCTGTTTTAGTCGTAAATATTGAGGCTTCTCCTACTTGGTTATGGTGGGTTTTACCGACTTTTGTGATCACCCCCATGATTGCTTACTGGAATAGAAAGGTAATTTCATAGTCCTCTCTAAACGGGGCAGCCTAAAGGATTCACCCTCGGGAACAGGAGTACCAAAACGCTCGGCGAAACAGATTGACTCACCATAGCGCGGCGCTGGACTCGGGAGGATCAACCAAGATCAGCAATTATTCATTGTGAGGAAGACATAGAAAGAGCCATTAATCCTCTCCCCTGCTCAGACAGAAAGCAGCTGAACAAGTTCACGATGAGGTCATGTAGTACTTACGAAGCCGTTCCGTTATTTCCCAGGTCATTTTGGAGCCCTTGGCAACGAAGACCACCTCCCCAGGTTCGAAGGTTTCCGCGGCCCCATCGGCATGAGTAATGGTTAAGGCGCCTGAGATAATCGTCATCATTTCATTAACCGGATAGGCAGGAATTTCCAGCTTACAGGGTGCACATTCCCAAATACCCGCCGAGACCGAACTGTCTCCGGCGTCATAAAAGGGTATGGTGATCTCGTCTGTCTCGGTCGTTGTGAAGCACGCCTTGGGGATTAATCTTGAAGGACTCGAGGGTGCATCACCATCGGGTAGAATTTTAAACGTCAACGCTGTCATACTTGGCTCCGGGTAGCGACTCGGTGTAAGAATTGCAGCCGTTAGCCGACTTGCTCTTTGACTGCTCGATACGCTGCATCAAATGCAGCGTTCATCAAAGGGGTCACCTCAGAGTCGGTATTAGCGATCGAGATTCGCCCGAACTGTGCGCGGCCGATTTCATGAGGCGCTTGCCCCTCCTCCCACTCTGGATCGTCCAATCCCTGGTACCAGTAGGCGTAACCGTGAGGAATCCGATTCACTGTAATCGCCTTAATATCTTTCTCGTGATTAAATCCATTTTTGCCGAGCATCTTCTGCAACTGTTCACGAATTTGTTGTTCATAATCTTCGAATTTGGATGCATAGATCCTATGGCGTCCCTGACGCAAAAGCTCACGCGTTGTACCTTTGGTTCCATCAGCAGGCGTAGGAGAGGCCATCATGAATACCACCATAGGATCGTCAGGGCCTCTTGGCGGCTGGTAACCTCCTGTCGTCATGGTTGGAGCCGCGCTGATCCACTGGAAAGGATCATAAGGACACTGAGTCATCTGCACGCCCATTTCCGAGAAAGCTCGACCGTTTTCCAATAACACATTGGCGTAAACGAAGGGGACTCGAACGCCATAAGCCAACCCGTTTTTTTGAGCCTCACTCATCTCAGGACACAGACTGGGAATCAAATTATTATAGCAGGCAAGCACGCAATGATCGGCAGTAATACGTAAGGGTTTACCCTGCTGCACGTAGTCGATTTGCACAAAGTCATCGATTTCTCTTACGCCAACGGCAGTGCTATTGAGACGAATGCGAACCGCCTGGCCGGCTTGATCCAACGCATCGTAATTAAAGCGAGCGATAGCAACATCTTCAAAACCTTTCATACCGGGCGCGACATTCGGGATCATTTTTTGAACCAACAGGCGGGCAACCGATGCATTTCCGTCCGGAAACATGCGGACATCACCAGCGAGCTCATCAAGCAACATGGCACCGATAGAATCAACAAAGTCTGCCAGCCACCCCATGGCACGGAGACCTGGACTACCCGCGAGAATGCCTTCCAGCACCGTGTGGTTCCACCCAGAGGGCCCGTTCAAGATCCTTAGATAAGCATTTAGTACGGGTATCGTATCGCGGGATAACCCGACACGGTCCAACAAAAATTGGTTGTAGCTGGTGTTATTGACATAATCCCATTTCTCGCTCAACGACAGGCCATCGAGTAGGTCCTTCTCGCCGCCAAAGAAAACAATCAATTTGTCTTTCTGATCCTGTGAAATGGGTAACTGAGCAACTGCCGCTTTGTAAGCCCCTCTTCCATGAAAATACGCTAACCAGTTGCCGCCGATGGTCAGATATTCATCACCATCGGGTACCGTCATACCAACATCCCCAGCCAACTTACCGCCCAGCACGTAATCATCAGGCGTGTTGACCGCCATCTGGGAGATGGCCGCTTCATCGATACCGAGATCGATCAACAAACTGCCGGCAACATCACCGTAGTTGCTTGGACTGTCTAGATTTTGCGCACCACCTAGGCTCAGTACCATTCTACCGTTGTGGTGGAATTCGTTCCGCTTAGCGTGGCCGCCAAAGTCATCGTGATTATCAAGCACCAGAACCCGCGCCTCTGGATCCGCTTCTTTTAAATAGTACCAAGCAGCGGCAAGTCCACTCATACCAGCACCCACCACCACCAGATCATAGTGTTCGTCGAGCGCCTCATAGGATTCCGGTTTTTGTCCTTGCCACGCTAAGGCGTGGGCAACCTCGAAGGAACCCGCATGACTCCCGCGCATACCCGTTAAAGTTGGAGGGTAATAAGCCGAAGTGCCGCCCGGGCGCCCTGATCGACCGAGACTAACCAAGGCCTCGCTAGCATAGGCCGGTAACATGATGCCAACCGTACCAATCGCCATGCCATTGAGGAGGTCTCGCCTCGTTATCTCGATCGCCATTGCCACCTCTTAAATATTTACATGTCACTCGACAGGTTGTATGATCCACTCCCTAATGTCAATGCTGAAGGGTGCGCGCTCCCTGAAACGGACACTGACAATCGCCTCGGTGACACGATGCTCGACTCCTGGTAATCGGACAAATTCATGAAGAAAACGACCGACGCTGTTATCAGTGAGCGTCAAAAACAGATATTGCATATTGCGTTAGAAATCATCGCAGATGAGGGTTACAGCAGCCTCACCATGCGCCACCTAGCTCGAGCCAGTGGCATGAAACTTGGCGCCTTGCAGTACCACTTTCGTACTTGGGAAGTATTAATGCGCGCCATGGTTGAATATCTAGGCAACGAGTTTCGTGAAATTTTGATTCGTTGGGGAGAGCCACTGACCATTCAACGGATAGCGAAGATGATGCTTACAGAAGATGCGCAAACCCAAGACAGAGTCTGGCCCCAACTCTGGGCAATGCAACAAGTCGAACCTTTAGTTTCAGATCTACTGGAAGATATTTACGCAGAGTACTTGCTGCTGCTAGAAACAGCCCTTAAAAACGCGGGAAACCCATCGCCCCGAGCTGAAGCTCTATGTCTGATGGCCCTGCTAGAGAGTGAGGTGCTGTTCACCGGCCAAGGCCGGCCATGGGAATCCGACAGAAGTGCGATGCACAAGGTCATTCTTGATTTTATTGATATCCGATATGGGGAGTAGATTTTGACGACGACATTGACTTTAGGTTTACAGATGAATCGGTTCGGTTTTTGGTCAGCTGTGATAGCAATAGTAACTGGGATAATCAGTTTTTTCCTGCCGCTGGATGCACCAGAAGGTTATACCGCAGAGCATGCAGATCGGATCGCTTGGCTAACGGCTAATCGTGACCTATTTATCCTCGGCTGGCTGAACCAGATTGCCGCCATGCTCAGCCTATCGGGCGTTTTCTTCGCTATCGCTTGGCACATAGCGATAAAAAATCCACTTCGCGCTGCCATTGCGGCAATGGCTGTCTTGCTTTCTATTGTCGCTTTTATCATTCCCAAATTTATGGCGATCTGGACAATACCACAGCTGGCTGACGTGATTACCAACAACGCAGTCGGCGCCGAACTGGCAGACTCTTTGCTCACGTTGCTGAACGTCTCTGTTCCTTTCTCGCTCTACACCTCTTTTGATTACTTGGGTTTCTGGCTTTATGGCGTGTTTAGCCTGCTGGTGGCAGGCCCCCTATATGGAGACAAAACAAGCGCAAAGATTGCGGCTATCACTCTCGGAATCTTTGGCGTCATTTACCACGGCTTATTGGCCAGCCTACTGCTTGGCGGCATCGCACCCCCTGATATTGAATCTACCTTCCCCGTTTTTGCGGGTTTGCTTTTGGTCGCAGTGGTGGTGATGGGTTTCAATTTCTGGAGCGCGTCGAAAACAGAGTGAATAGCTGATCAGAGACACTATAGTTAGTGGGAGAGAAAGATTGACTCAACTTCATGCTGGAACTGGTTAGCTAAGCAATCGATTTTTGATTGAAAAATGCTATTTCAAGAGCGGTAACCATCGGCAATCCATACCCTGGATCAAGCTAAATTAACCTTTGGTTTCATCGATAGACCAAAAAATTCTGGTTAAGAGCAGGACGCTGAGTACTTTAATCTTGATCAAAGCATCAAAGTCGGTATCGTCTGGCGCAATGAAAATATCTCGAAATGCCTTTTTAGTTACTCTTGTTCTGTTGGGTCAACCCCCCTATTAGTATCTTTTACCACCGTGCACGAATGGTGCCGCTAAAGATTCGTTCCAGAGACCGACGCTGCGCCTGTCAGTCAGGCCATACCAGTGACCTACTCTTATGACCCTGTGACTTACAGCTGCCGAATGAATCACGTCATTAATTTAAGACCGATTAACCAGTTTAATGTCATGCGATTCTGATGCTAAGCCTGGCTCTACCCGCTGAAGGTAATGAGGATGACCTATATTTTTCGGCGGTAAATCACCCAGAAAGACTAAACTCATACTTCGCCTAGGATGAAAAACGTAAACCGTTAGTTATCCTGCTTTTCACTCAAATTAGCGAGGGCGATCAAGTTCTAGAGCTTGGTGCGGGCGGGGGCTACACAACTGAACTGTTGTCCTGGCTAGTGGGAAAATCCGGAAGAGTTTATGCACATTTTCTTTATCAAAAAGAACGCCTTGCAGATAACCGACTTTCCAATGTTATCCCGCTCCGAGATCACCCTCTTAATGAACATGCTCAAGTACTTTCTGAAAACCATATTGAATCCAACCAATTCGATGCAATCGTCCTATTTTTTGTTCTCCACGATATCTACCTGAATAACGAAATGAATGAAGAGTTATTGGCAACGCTGAGGAATGTTTTAAAGCCAGGAGGCAACTTGATAATCCTCGACAACGCCGCGGAGCCTGATTCAGGTTTAGCCCATATCGGAGACCTTCACCGAATTGGAGAGCATTTCGTTGTCTCGGAAATGGAAAAAGCAGGTTTTGTCTATCACGGACAATCAGATGCACTGAGAAACCCGCTCGATGATCACACTAAACCCTGGGGAGTTTATGGCGGCCTGCAAGACCGTTTTGCCTATAGATTCAAAAAATGATTTTGCAAAAAACACCCGAGACCGCGGCTAGTCCTAGCGAAGGAAAAATAAACCCATGTTTTATAAAAAACTTGAACCAGCTAACGCCAGCATTATCTGTTCGAAACGTAACATTTTCCAGTTCGTAAAGCGGTTGCTAAAGGGCTTATGATTTTTTACTGAGTCCCTCAGCCATACAAGTTTCAACAGCTTCAGTCATAATACGCTTAGCAGTAGCGCCTATTGCTCCTGAGACTAATCAGGCACATGGACATCCAAACAGGTAGCGTGTCCGCAGCAAGCCATACCTTTTCGCTTTACCAATCAGCTAGCTTAGCGCTTCCTACGCAAACTATGGCAACATAGAGCGTATTGCGCGTCCGCCACCCTCTCGGGCTATCAGCCCTTTAGGAATCCAGGAGTCCTACATGACTGAACTTGCATTATTCACCGATGAAGTTCGCACATTCATTGATGAAAATTTGACGCCTGAGTTAAAAAGGGCCGGGGAATTGTGTGCAGGGATTTACGCAGATCAACCCGTTGCCCTGGAGTGGCACAAAATATTGAACCATCAAGGCTGGGCAGTGCCCTCATGGCCAGTTGCCTGGGGCGGGACTGATTGGTCCTTGGAGCAACACGCTATCTTCGCTAGAGAACTAACGCTTTCGATGGCGCCTTCAATCAGCCCTAACTCAACCAAGATGGTCGGACCCGTTATCATTGAGTTTGGTTCCGAGGAACAAAAACGTCACTACCTACCAAGGATCCGATCGGGAGAGGACTGGTGGGCTCAAGGCTACTCCGAACCCGGCGCAGGGTCTGATCTGGCATCGTTAAGCTGTGCCGCCGTACGCGACGGGAACCACTACATCATTAATGGGAGCAAAATATGGACAACCCATGCGCAGTGGTCCAACAAGATATTTTGTCTGGTACGCACTGATATTAGCGGCAAGCCTCAAGAAGGTATCACATTTTTGTTATTTGACTTGGATCTACCTGGAATTGAGATCAAACCCCTGATTTCAATTTCCGGAGACCATGAATTTAATCAGGTATTTTTTACCGACGTTCGAGTCCCAATCACTGCGTTGCTAGGCAAGGACAATCAAGGCTGGACCATTGCAAAATATTTACTACAGCACGAACGTGGCGGCAGATCTGCGGTGGGGTTAAAAGTAAAGCTTGAGCACCTCAAAGCCTTCCTGTGTAACGTCGGGTCAAAAAGAAGTGCGCTTCTGGAGGACGACGCTTACTGCCGTGAACTCAATCGACTTGAAATCAGCATGGAAACGTTCAGTAGTTTCGAAAACAAAGTGTTTTCCGCCGTTGCTTCAGGTCGTCCCGTTGGCACGATTTCTTCCGCCCTCAAAATCCGACGTGCAGAGCTTAAACAGCAGTTAGCGCATTGTGTGATGACCGCTGTTGATTACTACGGGCTGATTTATCAACCAGGAGTGAGAACTTTCGGCAATAACGCCGAAGCCATTGGTTCCACCATGGCGGCAACTGCCGCTCCTCAGTACTTCAACGATAGAGCGGCGACGATTTACGCCGGATCCAATGAGGTTCAGCGGAATATTATTGCGAAGTCTACCTTAGGCCTGTAAGGCGGTTCTGAACGTAAGCCATTACCCATTTCTCTCCCCATTCGCCGCGAAACGGGTACCTACCTTAGCCGGAATAACACGTTTCTCTATCTAACAATGCCGTCAGGCGGGCATTAAACCGACAACTGCAGGCTAAGGACTAAGACTTTCTCTAGAAATGTTTTTCAGGATTTATGCAAAGTGGATCGATGTCCATGAGACGAAAAAGTAAGCAAATATGATGGATGCCATTTAAAAACGCACATAAAGTGCACACAGCATTATCAGCAGAAAATAAATATGGATAATAACAAGGACTTAGATGGTGCCCGGGGCCGGAATCGAACCGGCACTCCCTAATGGGAACAAGATTTTAAGTCTTGCGTGTCTACCAATTTCACCACCCGGGCAGCCGCAAGTAGTTTATCACGAATGCAGCCGAATCAGACCCTCTTGCATGCAACTTGCGACTAATTTTCCGCTTGCAGAATATATCGATCCTCGGGTATAGCCCCTTGCGCCTTCTGCGGCCGGGCTATCAACGCAATACAGCAACCAATCATTCACATCGACCGGTGCATGAAACCAAATACTGTGATCTAACGACGCGACCTGCATCGACTCACGCTGATACTTGCCCCGATGCGGCATCCTCGCGGTGCCCAAAAGCGCTTCATCCGACTCATAAGCCAAAAGCGCAAGGTGGATTCTGGGGTCATCCGGCGCCTCACCATTGGCCTTGATCCAAAGCTGCTGGGTTGGATCTTGTGGCGTTTCTGCCAGCAACCGTTTGTGGTCTTGCCGAAAGCTTAAAAACGGCCGCTGTTTTAAACCTGCCACCATTTTGTTTTCATCCGGCGGGCTTAGGTCCGGCATCGGATCTTGGTGATGAAGCCCCGTTTCCGATACCTGAAACGAGACATCCATATTAAAGATTGCCTTGCCCGACTGGATCACCTTAATGCGGCGAGTATTAAAACTTTTGCCGTCGCGAATTCGCTCAACCTCGAAGATCGCAGGGACCAAGGGGTCACCCGGGCGTAAAAAGTAAGCATGCAGGGAATGCGGTAATCGATCATCCGGCGTTGTGCGCATCGCGGCGACCAATGCCTGGGCGATGATTTGCCCGCCAAACAACCGCCGCTTTCGGTCCGGTGGATGAAAGCCGCGAAACAAGTCGCGATCAATCGGCTCGAGATCCAGCAGCACCAACAGCCGCTCGAGCGGCCCGAGCTTGGCAAAGGACGCAACGCTCGGCGGTAAGAATGGCTTTTCGGTCACCTAAAGCTCACAGACCATCATTTCGCCGAGGTGCCGCCATCGGCCATATAAACGCCGCCGGTTAGAAACGCGCTTTCATCCGAGGCTAAGAACAGCATCATATTGGCAATGTCTTTGGGTTCGGCATAACGCCCCAAGGGTATATTGGCGCTCATCATGTCGTGGGCCGCGTTCAAATCTTCGGGCATCATGCCCTCTTCCAAACTTCGCATCATCCGGGTTTCAACCGGCGAAGGGTTCACCGTATTCACCCGAATATTATGCTCAGCGCCGGCCAAGGCCGCCGAGCGCATTAAACCGATTACCGCGTGCTTACTGGTGACGTAGGGCGCGAGCATACTGGCGCCTTTAATCCCAGCAACCGACGACGTAATAATAATGCTGCCGCCACCACGCGCCTGCATTGCCTTAAAAATGCTCTGCACGCCCAAAAACACGCCCTTCACATTCACGGCCATGACCTTGTCGAACATGGCCTCGCTGGCTTCAAGAAACGGGATCACCTCGCCTTCAATCCCTGCATTGGCCAGAAAAATATCTACGCCACCAAAAACATCTACCGCCTGCTGGATAAACCGGTCGGTATCGGCTTTGGAGGAGACGTCCGCCACGCAGTAGGCGCTGACATTACTACCCACCTCGTTACTGGCATTCACAAGCGCTTGCTCATCCAGATCGACCAACAGCACCTTGGCGCCCTCTTCGACAAACCGTTTTGCCGCCGCAATACCAATGCCGCCCGCGCCGCCCGTAATGACCGCTACTTTTCCCTCTAATCGACTCATGCCGAACTCCTTAACCGTTTTAACGAGACTACCAGATCACCTGAGGTGGATGCTATTTCGTTCTGGTTAAGGCTGCATAAGCAAATACGCATTTCAATAAAGATGCGGCACCCAATTTAAGTTAAAAGATGCAGTTCAAATACAACTAGGCTATCATCTGCTCCGTGAGGCTGGGTGGCAGAGTGGTCATGCAGCGGTCTGCAACACCGTTTACGCCGGTTCGATTCCGACCCCAGCCTCCAAATAACTTCTT
>Ga0233432_10005461_pt1 | contig 11041 bp, 10 predicted proteins | sample SI_122_August201_6_FD_179870 | JGI IMG/M metagenome (GOLD analysis project Ga0233432, IMG submission 179870) | Seawater microbial communities from Saanich Inlet, British Columbia, Canada - SI_122_August2016_10_MG | ecosystem: Environmental > Aquatic > Marine > Inlet | place: Canada: British...
ATTTTTTTCATGTAATATTTTATTCGTTAAACAATAGCTTAAATCCTTTTCCGTGCACGTTGATTATTTCCACGCGTTCGTCAGTTTTTAAATATTTGCGCAATTTAGTAATATAAACATCCATACTGCGTGAATTAAAATACGAATCGTCTCCCCATATTTTTTTCAAAGCATAGGTTCTGTCTAAAACATCGTTTAAATTAATAGCAAGCAGCTCCAGTAAATCTGTTTCTTTAGAAGTTAGTTTCTTGTCTTCTTCGCCACCTTTTAAAACTTGTGTTTTCTTGTTGAACAAAAACTTACCAATTGTATATTCATCTTGCTGTTGATTTTTGGGGTTGGTTTGGGTTCTTCTCAAAACAGCCTTAATTCTCATCAACAATTCCTCCATGCTAAATGGTTTTTTTACATAATCATCAGCACCAATTGCAAAACCTTGAATGGTATCCTCCTTCATAGATTTTGCGGTTAAAAAAATAATCGGAATATCAGTATTTACTCTTCTTATTTCTTTTGCCAATGTAAAGCCATCTTTAATAGGCATCATCACATCTAAAATGCAAAGGTTATATCCACCCTTTAAAAATTCTTTAAAGCCTTCATCTCCATTTCTGCAAAGGGTACTTTTATAGCCTTTGGCAATTAAATATTCGTTTAAAATTGACCCTAGATTTGGGTCGTCTTCAACTACTAATAAATTAATTTCTTCCATGTTAATTGGTTTTTGGTAAATAAACTTCAAAGGTGCTACCCTTGCCTAGGGTGCTGTTTATTTCAACTTTTCCGTTGTGTCTATCTACAATGGTTTTTACATAGTTCAAACCGAGTCCAAAGCCTTTTGCATCATGAACATTTCCGGTTGGAACTCGATACAGTTTTTCAAATATCTTCTTTTGGTTCTCTTTGCTAATTCCTATTCCATTATCGGCAATTGACAGCACCAAATATTGGTTTAACGATTTTGTGGAAATGGTTATTTCTGGGTTTTGCTTGGTATATTTATTAGCGTTATCTACTAAATTATAAATAACATTAGTTAGGTGAATTTTATCTCCCATAATTATTGGGTTCGTCTCATCTAAAATAGTTTCAATAATACCTTGTTTTTCTTTTACCTGAATTTCAATTTTATTTACCACCTCTAAAACCAACTCGTTAATTAAAATCTCTTCTTTTTTTAGTTTGAAGTCGCCTTTATCCCAAACGGCACTTTGTAAAACATTTTCTACTTGAACGCCTAATCGGTGATTTTCGTCTTTAATCATTTTTATATAACGATTTAAAAGTGCTTCGCTTTGGGCTATATCTTTATCAGAAAGCGCTTCGCATGCCAATGAAATTGTGCTAATGGGTGTTTTTAGCTCATGGGTCATGTTGTTGATAAAATCGTTTTTTACCTCAGATAATTGCTTTTGTTTGATGATGGTATTTATGGCGTATAGAAAAATAAGAATTATTCCTATTACAAATAATACTGATGTAACAAGCATAAAGCCCATTGACCTTAGTAAAAACCCCTTCTGGTTTGGGAAGTGAACATTTAAATAATTAGCCTCCTGAATTATGTCTTCTGGAAATAACCTAGATGAAAACTCATTATCTAAAAAGTCATATTTTCCATTTTTGGAGTTTGTTACAATTAAGTTTCCTGCAGCATTAAATATTGCAAATTCAAAATTTGTATTTATTCCTTTTGCGTTGAAAGTTTGCTGTAACAAAGAGTCTAACTCAACTAGGTTTACCCTATCAGTTATTTCTTCATTTAAATTTACTTCCATCAAACTTTTTACAATATCGCTGATGAGAACAGTTTTGTTAATGAGCCTCTTTTTCAAAAGAGTATCTAACTCAAGTTTTATGTTTCCTGCTAAATAAGCTCCTTGCTCTGATGATTGGTAGGAAAATTTTTGAATGATTGAGTCATGAATTACAGTTTCTCCGTCTAAGGTAACATGGCTCTCCAAATGAACTTCATCTGTTTCTTCAACGTGATCAACAATAGCGCTTTTGCCTTTTCTATCGTACTGATTAAAAACCGTTAGTTGTGTTAAGCTATCAGGAATATTGTTAAAATCAACCGAGTCGGTTTTTAAGAAAAGCATCCGGCCTTGCCTGTGTGATTTTAATTTTCTCACTGCTTCTTCTTTTTCAAGCAGATTTACAATACCTGTAAGTCCATCGTTTACCTTTCTGGTAAACTCCTCCTCTTTAAGTTCAATAGCGTTTTTTATCCAATAATATTGAATGCCGATAATTCCAACTAGAACCACCGTCATAGAAACAATTAGTATTTGAATAAAATTTTTCTTCAAGCTGTAACTTTACTTAAACCGAGATCGTCTTAAGAGCAAATGTATGCCATCAATACAGGGTAAGTTAGCGTTTAACACTATTTAACTCCGCTTAACCACTGTTTAACAAGGCCTTATAGAAAGTAAAATAAATTTGTAAAATCAAACTATGAAACCACTAACAATAACCATCGCTACTTTAATACTAGGTACTTTATTTTCTTTTAATGCTGAGGCGCAATCTAAAAAAGAAAAAGAAGAAGAAAACACCATCATTATTACCCGCGAAAAAGACGGAAAAGAAAAAACCTACACTTTAGACTTTTCTGATTTAGAAAAAGGATTAGAAGATTTAGGCAAAAGCTTTGAAAAGTTTGGGAATGAAATGGAAGAGTTTTTTGATGACATAGAAGAAACCAACATTGAGGTAATTGAAGTTGAGGAATCTGAAAATGACTTTAAAATTAAAATTACCGAAAAGCAAAATGGCAAGGAAAAAAGCCGAGAACTCTTTGGAGAAGAAGCTAAAAAATATTTAGAGGAGAAAGAAAAAGAAAAGAAAAGTTTGAATTGGATGAATGTTGAAGGTGACATTACTATTGATGTAAACGACGATGATGGAGAGGATAACATTCACATAGAATTAAACATGAATGACCTATTTGAAGATCTTGGCATAGAATTTTCAGAGGATAAAAAAGAAGACAAAAAAATAATCATCATAAAGTCTAAATCAAAAGAGACTAAAACATATTAAACTTCGTTCTTACAATACCTAAATTTCGATTTTAGGACACTCATTCGGCGGTTTAAAGGGGCTTTTTAGCCCCTTTTTCATTTTATAGAAGTAAAAAAATTAGTTTTACTCTTTGAAAATCCTTTTATGCTAAAGATTGAAAATTTTATAAATGGAGAATTAATACCTCCTAAATCGGCAAACTACCTTGATAACTTTGAACCCGCCACTGGTAAAGTTTACAGCCAAATACCTGATAGTGATGCCAATGACATTGAAAGTGCTGTAAAAGCTGCTGAAAAAGCATTTGATTCTTGGGCAAATACAACAGCCAAAAAAAGGTCTGATATTATTCTTAAGCTTTCGAACTTAATTCTAGAAAACCTCGAGGAGTTTGCTCTTGCCGAAGCCAAAGACAATGGCAAACCAGTTTGGTTGGCCAAAGAAGTTGATATTCCTCGAGCTGCCTCCAACTTTCATTTTTTTGCCACAGCAATTTTACATTTTGCTTCAGAGTCTCACGCTATGGAAGACCAAGCGATTAACTACACCTTGCGAACCCCAATTGGCGTTGTTGGCTGTATTTCTCCATGGAATTTGCCTCTTTACCTTTTTACCTGGAAAATTGCTCCTGCCCTCGCGGCTGGCAACTGCGTTGTTGCAAAACCTTCAGAAATTACACCCTACACTGCATATTTATTATCTAGGCTTTGCAACCAAGCAGGCTTGCCAATAGGCGTATTAAATATAGTACATGGTTTAGGCCAAAAAGTTGGAGATGCCATGTCTCGCCATCCAAAAATTAAAGCAATATCATTTACAGGAGGCACCCAAACAGGTGAAACCATTGCCAAAATTGCGGCCCCTATGTTCAAAAAGTTATCTCTTGAATTAGGAGGAAAAAATCCAAATATAATTTTTGCTGATGCGGATTTTGAAGATGCCCTAAACACTAGTGTAAATTCATCGTTCAGAAATCAAGGCCAAATTTGTTTGTGTGGCTCCAGAATTTTTGTTGAAGAAGGAATTTACGAAAAATTCAAAGCTGCATTTGTAGAAAAAGTTTCTCAACTGAAGGTTAGCCACCCTTATGATGGTGATGCAAATTTGGGGGCATTGGTTTCAAAACCTCATCTTGAAAAAGTTAAAAGTTACATTGAACTTGCTCAGCAAGAAGGAGGAAAAATATTAACCGGAGGCTCAGAAGTAAAGTTAGATGGAGAATATGCTTCAGGCTGGTATTTGCGTCCTACAGTTATTGAAGGTCTTGCTTTTGATTGCAGAACAAATCAAGAAGAAATTTTTGGACCAGTGGTTACCATTACCCCATTTAAAGATGAAGGGCATGTTTTGCAAATGGCAAATAGCACCGAGTATGGTTTGGCTTCAACTGTTTGGACCACCAACTTGAAAAAAGCCCATCGAGTTGCACAAAAAATTGAATCGGGAATAGTCTGGATAAACTGCTGGATGCTTCGTGACTTAAGAACCCCATTTGGAGGCGTAAAAAATTCTGGCGTAGGAAGAGAAGGAGGGTTTGAAGCACTTAAATTTTTTACAGAAGCTAAAAATGTTTGCATTAAACTGTAAGAAAAAAGCTATTTTTGCCGACCCAATTCAAAGATTTCTAATTAATCTTTAATCTAATGCCCAGGTGGCGGAATTGGTAGACGCGTTGGTCTCAAACACCAATGTCTTCGGGCGTGCCGGTTCGACTCCGGCCCTGGGTACAAAAGCCTCTCAAATTTGAGAGGCTTTTTTTATGGAATTTCTTTCCTATTTTCATCCTTAGATTAATGAAACAATTTTTCTTCCTTTTATTTTTCTTTTTAAGCTTGTTTAGTTTAACTCAACCAATGCAAGAAAATACCTTCTATTTTAACCTTGTTGATACCAAATATAATTTCAATTTAGCCGAAGATTTTTATCAGGTTAAGATTATTCAGAAACGCGATAAAATCGAAATAAAGTCAGGAGAGTTTTCTTATGAAATTTTACCAATTTACGGAGAGCTAAAACTAAATGGGCAATCCCTAGCTTGCTCCTACACTGAAACTTTTACAAATCATTGCAACTTCATAATAAAAAGAAAAGCTCCTTATGGGGAAGAAGAAATGAAGTTTGGAATTAGTAATTTATTGGATAATGATTTTTCAACCATTCAATTTTTTCCTACCCGCCAACAAGCATTTGTTCTACCGAAAAACCCAGATAATCGGTTTTATGAACTTAGGGTTGGAAAATCTGATTTTGGAGGGCGAAATGTTACCTGTTTTTTATTTGAGGGTTGCACCCCTAATTGGGCGCTTTCTGAAAAAGGAATTATAAGAAGAGATTCTTTACTTAAAGATTATTCAATAGAAATAAACCAAAAGCTAAAAACTTTAGCCGCTGACAAATTGAAACAATTTTTGCCAAACGGACTTGACTCAGTTATGGTAAACTTGTTTTGTGCCAATAGCAAATGCTCAAATCCAGTTAGTATGGTAAACTGCCAATTAACTGCAGATACTTCTTGCAAAACAGCCGTTTTTGAATATCAATTCAACGGGTTTAATAATCATTATGATCAAAAAATATTAATTACAACCCAATACCCTGACGAGGCTTGGTTTAGCTATCCGGCCCATGAAAATATCTCATTATCTCTTCGCGATACAGTAATTCTTTCTAGGTCTGAAGTTTCAACTTTGCTTCTAAATAATGACTCATTTAATGAGGTTTTTGCCGATGAATCTGCCCTTTCTTTCCTTGCTTTACTTCCAAGGTTTGTTGAGCAAAAACCAATTAATATTAATGGCTTATTAGAACTTAACCCATCTTCTGAGGTAATTTTTGATTATTCCACTCCCGAAGATTTCCCCATGTTGGGATATTCCTTCACCCTTGAAGAAGCTGATGAAAATGGCAATATAAAAGTGTTTCAATATTGGATAAGTGCAAGAAGTGGTGAAGTTTTCAGAAAAACCACCTATTCATACAACTTGATGGATGAGTAACAAATTGTTACTTAATTTTCATTAATTCTATCTCGAAAATAATGGTGCTGTTTGGTGGAACCAAATATTTTGTGGCATCAAAATCGTCTCTTACTCCTTTTTCACCATACCCCAAGTGTGGCGGGATAATAAACCTTCCTTTCTCTCCTAGTTTCAATATTTCTACCGCCTCTAAAAAGCCTGGTAAAAACCCTGCTTGGCCAACAATCATGGTCATTTTGGCTGGGTTTTGAAAAACAGTACCGTCTTCTAAAGCTCCTAATATTTTGAGCTTTACTTCCTGCCCTTTTTGGGCTTTAGGCCCGTCTGTTTTGGTAAAAATTTCATACGCCAACCCGCTGGGTGTGGTGTTTTGGCCAAAAGAAAATTGTGATAAAAGAATCGATAGCAAAAGAAAAAGCTTGTTCATTTTTATGTTTTAATAAAGTAAAAGTAAATTTATAAATATTATAGTGCTGGAAAATTTTCTCCTTTCAGCCTTTTTTCAATCCTTCAGTGTAAATAAAAACCTTTAGGCAATCGATTTGTTAATTTTGCAATTGTAAATTATGGATTTAAAAAATAGACTCTTTGTACTTCTGCCTTTTATCATTGCCATATTTTTTGGTGCAGGTATTTTTTTAGGCAGTAAAATAAATTTTTCAAGCAGCGGAAATACCCAAAACGATAAGGTTTTTAATTTCCCCAAATCAAATTCATCAAAGCTTAGCGACATCATTAATTATATTGATAATGAGTATGTTGATGCTGTTGAAAAAGAGGCCTTGGTTGACAAAGCCATTACTACTATCTTACAAGAGTTAGACCCACACAGTTATTACATTTCTGCAGCAGAAATTAAAGCCCTAAGTGAGCCTTTGGAAGGAAGTTTTGAGGGAATTGGGGTTCAGTTTAGTATTCAAAAAGATACGGTTGTTGTAATAAACCCTGTTAATGGTGGCCCAAGCGAAAAGGTTGGCGTTATGGCTGGCGACAGAATTGTAAAAGTTAACAAAGAGCTTATTGCGGGCAACGGAATTTCTAACAGAAAGGTAATGAACCTTTTAAAGGGAGAAAAGGGAACTGAAGTTAATATTAAGGTTCTTAGAAACACCAAAGACACCATTGGTTTTAAAATCATTAGAGATAAAATTCCGATTTACTCTTTAGATGTGGCCTACATGTTAAATGAAAACACAGGCTACATAAAACTAAGTAGGTTTTCGAAAAATACATACGAGGAGTTTTTAGAAGCAGGCATTAAACTTAAAAACCAAGGCATGCAAAAAATGGTTTTAGACTTACGCGGCAATGGCGGTGGTTTTATGGATGCCGCTACCAATATTATTGATGAGTTTTTGGCCGAAAACACACTTATAGTTTACACCGAAGGCCGCGCTAGACCTAAACAAAGTTATTATGCTACTGATAAATCAACTTTTGTTGATATAGAGTTGGCTATTTTAATTGATGAAGGTTCTGCTTCTGCTAGCGAAATTATTGCAGGCGCAATTCAAGATAACGACAGAGGAGTTATTATAGGGAGAAGGTCTTTTGGAAAAGGTTTGGTGCAAGAGCAATCATCTTGGAATGATGGCTCGGCCACGAGATTAACCATTGCTAGATATTACACTCCTAGCGGAAGGTGTATTCAAAAACCTTACGAAGATGGTATTGCTCATTACCAAGAAGATTACCAAGAAAGGTTAGAAAATGGAGAGTTATACTCAGACAGTAACATTACCGTAAACGACTCATTAAAATACTCTACCAAAAATGGAAGAGAAGTATATGGCGGTGGCGGAATTATGCCCGATGAATTTATTCCTGTAGATACTGCAGGTGGTTCTTTCTATTTATCAGAGTTAATTTACAAAGGTGTTTTTTACCAATTTGCTTTTGAATATGCTGACAAGCACCGTGAAGAGCTTACTGCTTTGGGAGATTACAAAAAATTCGTTTCGTTTTACAACCAAAATAAAAACAAGGTAATTACTGAGTTTGTGGACTATGCCAAAGGGCAAGGAATTGATAAAAACGAAAAATCTTTTAAGCGCTCTAAACAAAGAATTGAAGATCGGTTAAGAGCTCAAATTGCAAGAAATATTTGGGAAGATGCTGCCTTTTATCCCTTGTGGAATGAAGCTGACCAAACCATTAAAGAAGCCCTTAAAATTTTAGAAAAGCCAACCAAAATGGCTCTTACTGGAAATGCTAGTTAATTAAAGATAGAAGATTAAAATCTAATTCATTTAAAATAAGTTGTTCATTTTTAAAAGTGGTTAATAAATCTTTATTTATTGTGCACTTTGAAAATAACCTAAGAAACTCACTTTCTGTTAAAGAAACTTCATTCTTGAAATAAAATATTTCACCATAATTAAATATAACAACCTTAAATGAAAATGGAATATCTTCGAACATAACAAACATTTTTATTTTCGAAAATTGTTCGTATTCTTCAATATCAATTTCAGTTAACTTTCCAATTTTATCATTTTTCGGAGAGTTTTTTCTTGTAGAATGAGATGCTAAATTTGTTAAGCTTTTGCTATTTTGTTTTATTAAAGCACTTAATGAATTGGGTAATTCAACTTTAGAAACTTGCCAATCAAATATCCGCTGATTTGCGTCATAGTAAATTCTACCTCCAGAAATTGAATAAAAAGGATCAATATTATCTTCCTTTTCCTGAAGAAAGATAACCCATTGTTTGAACTTAAAACCCGGCTGCAAGCTTTCCGATAAAACACCTTTTGCCTCAACTACTACCCTTTTTTCAAAATGGTTTAACTTATTAAAGCATATATAATAATTTTCATCAAAGGGAAGGGAAACATTGAATTCTCATTTAGAGCTAGTCCTCACGCTTAAAATTAGTGTATCCAAAGAATAGATATTTACTAATACGTTTACAAGTTTTTCTTCTAAATTATTTTTTACAACTCCTGAAAACTTAATTAAATCAAAATTACATTTCCCAATCAAAGCTACAAAAGCAAAAATTATTAAAAACAGGTATTTCATCTATCTATTATTTTTTCTTAAATCGGTTATGTGTATGAGCAGTTGCATCCTGAAAGGTGCTATTGCTTATACACCTTGTTGGCGGTAGTTTTTGTCTTACAATAGTATAATCCAGTAGTTAAACTTGATAAATCAATCACTAATGATGACTTGTTATTATTGATTATTTCTGTACGATTTGTTACATCTTGCCCCAAAACATTAAAAAACTTGACTTGCTCTAATTCGAGTGAGTTACCTACAATGGTAATTTCATTTGCTACAGGGTTAGGATAGATTGTAACAGAAGAGTTAGTTGATTTTGATTTATCTATTTGAACACTTCTAATTTGCGAGTATTCAAATTGTCCATTAAAATCAGTTTGTTTTAAACGGTAGTATGAAACTCCATTATATGGTGAAGGGTCAATTGATTGGTAACTCAATAATGTAGAAGAATTTCCTGCCCCGTCAATTTCAAGTAAGTTTTCCCAATCAAATCCATTCTTAGAACGTTCAATAGTAAAAAAGTCATTATTAGTTTCGGATGCTGTTTTCCAATCTAATATTACTTGATAATCATTAATTGCGTCTACGGTAAAGTTTAACAACTCTATTGGGAGAGCAACAGAAGCTGCTTTTATCCATAAGTTCAAGTCGTTTTTCGAACCGCTTGTCAACGCTAGTTTTTCATGATCATTGTTTTGTCCAACTTGCCAGTGCATGTTTCCAGCATTACCACAAGCGTGATAAATTTTCGAAGATAGAGAAGCATTTCTACCAGCACAAGATCTTGCCAACCTTGCAGTACCTGTTCCAGTCCAATTACCGCTATTCGTTCCAAATGAAAGAGTACGGTCATTCTGTAGATTTCCCAAAACAGTGGGATTAGAAGATTGAACATCAAAAGGAATATTTGGGCCAGAGGTAGCATTCATTCTAACGTCAGTAATTAGAACGGATGTATATATTGATGAAGGTAGTATAGCATCTGATTGTAATGTTAAGGTAGACGTAGTAGCATAGGATGATTCTGCAGTACTTGAGCTTCCTGAGGCTGCTAGAACCCAACCGTTTCCAGATTCAACATATGTTGAAAAAATCGTGCCTGCAATATTATAATGGTAAATTCCACTTGATGGTACATGCCATGCTTGCCCAAGGCTAGTATATGGGTCTCCAGAACTTCCTGTTTGACCAAACAGATGAATTGCTGAATGTAATGCCATGAGGAGCATTAATAATTTTATATTTATTTTTTTAATTACCACCAAATTTTGGATAAAATTTGAGACACATTGTATCTGACCTTTTTCTTATTTAAAAGACTACAAAATGAAATAGTATAAAGGGCAAAACTGTTTCATCAAGAGCAGTTCTTGATGTTTCTTACTTAAAAAGGAAATAAATTACTTTTAAGTGAAACTATTAAGCAATAATTCTGTATAATTTATTTGTTTAAGCAATAGAATAATATGAAATTGAAAGAGAAAGTAATTGAGTGTTATTAATGTAATTACCAATTTTTATGTAGGATAAATTTTACTAATGGAGTACTTTTTTATTTAAATCGGCCGAATTAAAAAAATTAATTATTAAAATAGACAAATTCGTTACATGGCTAAAGTTTTAGTGGTTGAAGACAATCATGCTCTTAGTGAAACAATAAAGGATGTTTTAGAAACCAATGGCCACAAGTGCGATATTAGGCACAACATTAAGTTTGCCAAAGAATTTCTTATTAAAACTAAACCGGATATTATTATTCTAGATTACTTTTTACCTGATGGAAATTCGATTTCGCTAATAAAATTTATTCAAACTGAACTAAATCTAAATATTCCCATTATTGGGATGTCAGCAATAAATGAGGAGTTTTTAAAATTAAAGGTTTTAGAGGCAGGGGCTCATGACCATATTAACAAACCATTCCAAATAAATGAACTTTTATTTAAAATAAAAAACTTTTCACAACTCTATCAAGATACTTTTAAAGATCAACCTTTTATTTATTTCAACAACAAAAGCAT
>Ga0233432_10005470_pt1 | contig 11032 bp, 23 predicted proteins | sample SI_122_August201_6_FD_179870 | JGI IMG/M metagenome (GOLD analysis project Ga0233432, IMG submission 179870) | Seawater microbial communities from Saanich Inlet, British Columbia, Canada - SI_122_August2016_10_MG | ecosystem: Environmental > Aquatic > Marine > Inlet | place: Canada: British...
GTACTTTCATCTGAATCACTCTTTTCATGATTTTCTAACTCTCCTTCTGTTAAATCATTAACGAAAGCATGTAAACCATTGTTTTCATCTTCGATCTCTTGAAGCAAATGCCACAATTCAAAATGTGTTTTTGTATTCGCCCATCTAATTTGACCTGTTTTAGGAGAAATAACTACAGAACTAAAGTCCTCAAGCCAATCTTTAACCTCGTCCACTGTATAAGTAGATTTTAATTGCTTAATTGGCTCTGGTGGAGCGTTTTTAGCTTCGATAAACGCATTGAAATCCTCTTCAGAAATAGATTCGCCTTCAATAAACCATTTATTATGACCATCTGGGAATGTAATAGCAGGACCATCTTCACAATGACGCTTGCCATGGAACCACCATTCTCTAGTCCCATCTGCCATTACAACAGCTGGACCGTTTTCTTTGTGGAGACTATCACCAAGATACCACTCAGTCTTATTTTCGTCTTCTCTTACTGTGTATTCCATATTTTTATGTTTATTGTTACCTGCTTGATTTTAAGTCTTTTATCTCTTTTGTCAACACATCAATTGCATCATTGAAGTTTTTAATTAAAGTATTATAATCATCAACCAAAGTCCAGAAGTTGTCTTCTGTTAATTCTGGGATCTCTTTCTCTATCCCATTTATTTCAACCTTTGTGGTATTTGGAAATTCCCACCAGCCAAGGTTGCGCTTCTTTTTGATGTTCATGGTTGAATATTATAATATATTGCAAATACTGTCAATAATTATTTTGCATCTTCCCAGCTTTCTAATACCTGATCCTCTGTGCAACCCTCAAATTGTGTGCATAGAATCATATCACTAAGCCAACAGCAAAACTCAGCATCATCTTTATCCATAGCTAAGATTCTTTCAATCATTTTAGGTTCAGATATAGGGCTATCTATACGTCCGTAAGCGGTCTCGCCCTCTAATTCGCAACTCATATATAAGATTCCGTTTTGAGCGTCTCCAAGTACGTTATATAGCATTTCTCCCTGCATATCATCCTTAACATAATGCCAGAATGTACCCCTTTCTTTTAGTTCTTTAAATTCAGATTCAACAGAGCTTCCAGCCCTGCCTTCGAATTGTTTCCATAGTTGTTTTGTCATAATTAAATTTGGTACACTCGACAGGATTCGAACCTGTGACCCACGCATTAGAAGTGCGTTGCTCTATCCAACTGAGCTACGAGTGCTTTAAGATATACCAGTCTGGTTTGTTTTGTTTCCAATCTGCGAGATGTCTTTTGTCATGAATATAGTAAAGCCTATACTTCATAACGCTGGACAAAGAGTTAAAGCCTGTAATCTTGCGACATTCCATATCATCAGATATAGCAATAGCAAAATCTTCACGATTGCCATCTGGTATGTAATCAACTAATGTAGCTAACTGCTTGATTTGAGCTTCGCAAAAATGAGTCTTACCGTATCTCTCGGTATATTCCTTAGCGAGAGCTAAACCATGCTTGCACAACCAGATAAAATTACCTTTGGTATTGCCAGCCCAGATACTTGATGGGTGATGATGATAACCACCTTTAACTGGATTACCAGACTTAGTAAGGGGTAAGAGTTCAGTAGGAGCACTGTGGCGGATAACAGCACAAGACAGGCATTGTTGAATCTCAGTAACCATTTTGACGCAATGCTTGTTGTTGTGCCATTTGGCAGACTGAACAGGGCAATCAGATAATGCAAAAATATTCATATTGTGTGTAGTATATAGTGCATTATATAACTCGTCAAGTACAAAAATAACAAAATGAGCAAGAAAACCAAAAAAAGCCAAGTAATTAAAGAGAAAAAGGCCAAAGAGGTAAAGTTAGATAAAAAACCTACTAAGACAAAAGCAACTAAAAAGCCAGTTCAAAAAACTGTTGCAAAAAAAACCGAAAAGAAAGTTGTTAAAAAAGTAGAGAAGACCGAAGAAAAGGAAAAGTCAACATCTATAAAGTCTAGAACCAGAATAAAGTCTAGAGCCAAAATAACCTCAAGGAAGCAAAGATAATTATCTTTTCATAAATGTTTTGACTCCGTAAAATAACTTACCTAGAAGTCTTACAGAAACATAAAACAAAGTAGCGTTTATCTCCCAGAAAACGGAACTTTTAGCCTGTCTAATCATGTGCAAAAGAAATCTTGTGTCCGACTCTTCTCTTGTAAACCTAGTTGTTTTGTAGTCTAAATCGTGGACTTTGCAACTAGCATTAAACTTAACGCTTAGTATGCGACGGACAAACTTTGGCGTCCACCAAGGTCCACAATAATAGCTATTTTTGTCTTCATTCATAACTCAAGCTCATTTAGAATATCTAATGCTTTTTTGTGCAAATCTTCCCTAGAGTGAGTATATTCACCTTTGTTTGATGCGGAAGCAGCAGTATAAACAAAATCGAGCAACACCCTTCTGTCTTTAGACATATCAATAGCCATATCAGTGATATCTGACAATTTGTTTCTTAATTTGAACTCTTCGTTTGTATACATTTTCATTTGTTTAGTTTAATTTCTGCTTGTTCTTTTGTTAATAAGGTTGTGCTTACGATACTTCCGTTTTCTTCTGAACTGAAAACCCATGATGTATAATCCTTGTCGTTTTTGTTTCCAAAAACAATCAAATCGTTAGAGAATTTAATCATTAGTATATCTTTAGAGTTTTCCCACTCTATTCTTGCTTCTTCGTCTCCTTCTCCGAAGCCAATTGGTCTACAGTTTTTCATATTTAAGATCTGAAACACCATACAATTATACCTATCATTGCGATGATTAATATTACTTGAAATGTAATTTCTAGATTTGACATATTGTTAAAGATGTTTTGCTTTGGGTTATGAGTTCATATTATAATATGAAGAAAAATATTGTCAAGTACTAAAAACAAAGCTCATCTACAAGGCCGTAGATAATAGGCTCTGGTTTTGTAAGCTCATTAATGTTGTAAAACCTGTCATTTGGACACAATTCAAGTATCCTTTTAAACCTATAAGGAGATCTGACAAGGAATTTTTTTTTGTCAGCCATATTAATATAGGATATGTGATATGCATTTGATTCGCTTATGTAATTACGCATACCCTCTAAATTAAATTCTTTTATATCTTCAACCACCATCTTATCGCACTCCTGTTCCATTAATTGAACAGATAAAACATGTTTTTTATCGAAATCGTTAAAAAAATCTACATCTTCGGCACAAACCCAAAGTTTTGTTTGGTTTTTCCACTGTTTGAAATGGTTGTATTCATGTATAAATATAGAAAACCAATCTTTATTCCATATAGCGACACTTAAAGATTTTGTTTCTGGACAAAAATAACCGCCACAATCATCCACCTTCCTCGTTCTAGAAAAGTGTAAATCTATTTTATCTTCAACAAGCTCTTTAACTGCTTTTTGAAAATATAGACCCTGGCGTGTCTTTAAATTCATTTAAATAAGTCATCTTTAGTTACACTTGTCTGTTCTGAATTGCCTAAACATTCGGCTTGTTTTACCACGTAGTTGCTATCATCGTTGTACCTATAAGCGTGGCAGTTAGGGCATATTGTTGTTTTTAATGAAACTATACTACCGCAACCTTCGCAAACTTTATATTTGCTAGGATTAAGCATTATCGCCACAGCCATGGCAAGTCTTTCATTTACATCGCTCATCGAAAAATGTTTGCATCAAGAATGATTATTTTACAATAAATTCATCAAAAACTTTTAAAGCATTAGAAAAAGGAATAACTCTACCCCTCATGCAAGGCACAAAACAAAGCGTCCATCTTCCTTCGTCTGTTGGGTTGTATGTGGAATGAAGAATACTAGAGTTAATTAAACTTGGAGTATTTGTATTAACTTCCTGAATCATTTTGCAGTCTTTTTCATCTGCTGCTAAAGTTAATCTACTTAAACAATCCATGCTTGGGTCTTGCAAAAAGAATGTTTTTTTAGATTCCCAAAACCTTAAAGTAGCTTCTTCTGGTCCAAATGTGATGTTTATTTTTACATGATCCTCTGGCCTTCTCTTCTTTTCATCATAGTCATCTGCATGTATAGGTAAACAACCTCCAGGAGGGGTATAAAAAACCTCAATCTTCCCACAAGTCAAGCCAAGATCGCTAAACCAAGATTGAATATTCTCATCTTGATGTTTATAATTTAAATCGAAATTGCCCCATTTTTCGTATACACTATAATCAATATCTGGTTTAGCTATAGAAAACGGCAAATTTAAATATCTGTGACATATATTTTCCATATTAATTTAAATTAAAAACTTTACCTTCTTTCATAAAGGGTTTACACGAAAAAGGAACAGAAAACAACTTAGAAACCCAACAAGAAAACCCTGTACCCCAATAATAAGAACTATAACCTGTTACTTTAGATGCCATAGTCAATAATTTTAAATCAAAAGCTGTATAAAATTCAGAGTTTTCACCGACCTCAAGAGATTCAATGCCAGTATTTTTCTGCGTATGGCTACTTTTAAAATGTGGTATTAAAATTGGAAATGATATTTTGTCTTGGTTTTTTATAAAAAAACTTTTTAATTTATTGTTATCTGAAATTATTACAGTGTTTTTCTTTTCTTGCCTATTAATAATAGATAAAAAGTAATCTTCATCAATTAAAAAATCAGTTTTGTCCTTGCAGAAAGAATTTGTATCACCAATCCTAAAGTGAACAATATTAAAATCTTTAAAATTCAAGGAGCTATCCACAGCATCTTCAATAGCATCAGAAAAGTAAATATTTTTTTTGAACCAATTGCACAGATCTTCATCGAGTTCTATTGAATTAATGTGGTTCATTACATTGACGGCAGGAGTATTCATTATTTCATGATAATTAGAAAAAATAAATTTCTTGCCCCCTCGCATACCTTTTAAAAAATCAAATGTTTTATCTAGCTCTAAAGCAGAAAACTTAGAAAGACCTAAACTCTTATCAGAATTCGAAAAATTAATAGGGATATCAAATATCGAGTCACTATCACAAGTGTCTTCACTCCTCAATTTTAGATGCTTACTTATTGGGTGGTCACACAAAGAAAAGGAAAAACTTATTCCTAAATCTCTACACCTGTTATACAAGTATATAGAGCCTCTAAAGAAGTCACCTATACCACTAAAAGATTGTTTATGATAGCTGTTTACTATTTTGGGGGCTATCATATTATGTTATATATTCAGTTTGCCCTCTTTATTTTCATTACCGTTAATATCCTCATGCTTAAAAAGGTATCTAAAGTTATCTATATCTTCTTCAAATACTTCTGAGATTATTTTTTTGGTTTCTGAGTTGTAATAACCAGAATAATGCTTATGATCTGTTTTGTTTACGTGTGGAAGATCAGGACCGACACCAATAAGATTGATATCCTTTATCATATTTGAAAAATCTTCACGCAAAGATTCAAAAAAAAGTATTTTGTCTAATGGGTTTTTATCATCCATCCATTGGCTCTGCTTGTGCGAACCTATAAAAAAGGGGTCATCTTTTCTATCTTTGATGATGTTACAAAAAGACACAAAGTCTTCTTTTTCTATTCCGTAGATTTTCTTGAAAAGTGCTTTGTTTAACAAAGAAAATTTATACATCGATACAACCCTATCCCAAGGATTTCTTACGACACAAAAAGAAAAATAATCTTTTACATCTAAAATACCGAAAGATATTAACTCTTTTGGTTTTACATGAGAAGGCTCAAATATATTCTTGTAAACTCTCGTATCAACATTTTTAGATATCTCCGCTTCGTTTACTTTTATTACGTTTGTATTGCCTAGATGCTTATATATAGAGGTGCTTGCGTTTTTTGGCACTCTATAAAAGATTAATTTCGTTTTAAATGGTTCGTATTCTGGAAAAATTATATCCATTTATCTTTTTAGTCTTGTAATGTATTCTTTGTAGGATATTTGTTCAAAATCTTCCAGGCCCGAATCATCAAAATCCATTTCTTCTGTATTAAAACCTTCCCAAGCAGCCCAGAACTGCCAAGCTTTTCTGCCGTAGATTCTTTCCATACCCTCTTGATATTTAGCAGGGTCTGATACTCTTGACTTGTCACCCTTGCCTCCGTGCCATTTATCGCTCATCGCCCCTGTCCTCGGTATGGTTTTTTCCAGTTCTTGGACTGCTTGAGATAAGATGTCTTAGTTTTGGAGTGAATGCCTTTGCGTTTGCCGTTTTTGCGATCTGCTTTTATTTGTGTATTTTTAGCCATAATTTTTATAGGTTAGATTCTTTTACAAAAAGACCATCGACCATTTTGCCTTTTCTGCCCTTGATTTCATCATAGGCCAGCTGTAAGCAATCTAAAGACTCTAACTCTACCAATTCAGCCAAGATGATAATTGTGACAAGCATATCACCTATACCATCAGCTACTTCATGCTTATATTTTTTATAAGCAGAGACTCTGCTCATGTCGCCTAGTAGCAGATCAGGATGTTGAAGGGCCTTGATTTTCTGCAATGCCTCTTTAGTTTCGTCAAGCTCTTCTTGAGTTTTTTCCAATTGTTTTAGGGGGATGGAAGCATCTAGGATTCCTTTTTCTTTAGCCCAACCAATTACTTTTTCGTTTAGTTCTTCGAATGTCATGTTTATAATTTTACGTATTTCGGCGCAATCTCTTCTAACTCCTCACAAATACGCAATATTTCTTCGTATTGCATTTCTTTGGATTTAGATTTAAGGATTGAAACCTGTTTACAGAAACTAACATAGTCTTGATCTTGAGTCAAGGTTTCTTTTGTTTTATTATTGTAAATAAACTCGTCAAAGACTTCATAAACGCTCGAGTCTATGCATTTCTCAATAGGGTCGTAACCATCTTTACCAATGACGAAGTTGAAAATGTCATGCTGGTTGACATGAATGTGGTTGATTTCTGGCGCTGTCATATATTATATATATCATGATATAGGATTAAGTCAAGAAGTTTATTAAAAAACTTAGTGTAATAACAAAAGGATGAAGAAAAAGATCACATTGAGAAACGCACCAACAGGGGTGAACTTTTTAATAGATGACGTTGTAGGAGATCACTGCCTAAAACTAAGAGAAAAGGGTTTTTGCGAAGGTTTGTGCATATGTAAATTGAAAGACAATAAAAATATTTTATGCAATGTATGTGGCACTAAATATGCCATTAGTCAGGATTTAAGCTCTGATATAGAACTTATCGAAAACCAATCTGAAGACCACGATAAATCATCCTCTTTAGAATAGCGCAAGTGCCAAGCTGTTTATCAACAGCTGTAGACGAGTACTTACCGTCTGCAACGTATTTGCCTTTCGTGTAATGATTTGTCCCCGACCAAAGATATGGGGAATTTATAGGTCTGTATTTAAGGTAACCTAAACCGTTGTATTTTTCTATATTGTAAAGAGAATCATCACATTCCGACCAATCAACTTTATTTTCCAAGTCTTTTAATTTGTATAGTGCATCTTCAGCACTCTCTTCAAAAGTATAACTATTCCCGTTTTTAGGGCTGGCTAATGGTCTACCTACAGGAACCCACTTTGTTCTAGCAGTTAAAGGAGAGCCTTCGTGCAAATGCTTGCGGAAGTTCCATGTGCTTTCTCTGCCATGCAAAACAAAAACAACAGCAGAAGGGACACCTCCATTACGCATATTCTCTACGCCATCATACCTGCTCTTATTGTCCAGATACAATGAAATACATTTATCTATTCTGAAAACTTGAGAAGCATTGATTTCAGCAGAATCCCAAAGCTTTTCGTGGTGCGTATTAGGACTATGTCTAAACGGAGGTTCGGGGGAAGGCTTCTGAGTATCTGGATTATACTTTAACCCAGACGCAACAAAAGTCAAAACCCCTAATAATACCGCAAATTTAAACATTTATAATTATTACTAATCCAGCTGCAATCACACAACCACCAGCGAAATAAACAAGGAACTCTGCCTTAGTTATAAGGATTCTTTGTAGGGGTGTAAGATCATCCCAATCTGTTTTAATCTTATCTGCATCGTCAGCATATCTGTCAGTTGTTTTGCGATTGTAGACGTTTCTAAGCAATAGACCAGAAGCTCCAGCAATAAGTGTGAAGATAGGGATTAAGAGCGCCCCACGCATCGTTACAGCCAAAGTACCAGACGTATAAGCCCAGATTAAGACCGCAATGACTGCGAGTAGAATCCAGTACCTTTTAACATAGTTGATAATAGGCGATTTTAGTGACGGTAATTTAATTTTTGGTAGTTTCATATTTTTATTATGGTGTGTTCTTAAGAAGTAATAGATAACCTGCATACATAAAGCCAACCATTACAGTGACCCCAAGCAAGACATTTAGCCATTTAGCATCTCTAAAGTTTTCTGGGGCTATAAAAGCCCTTATGTGACAATAAGCAGACAAAGCTGTCAGAAATTGTCTAAAAATTATATTAGGAAATACTCCGAACTTAATCAAGGCCTCTGTATATCCAAGCCCAAGGAAGTGAGAAGTCCAAGGAATAGCCCAATAAAAATTATCTACTATATGACCACCAAAACCAAAGAATATACCAGCAATAATCCAACATATTTTTTTATCGTCTTTGTAGGATTTAAAACATTTAACCATCAAAGGATAACACTCATACACGACCACAGAACATAAAACAAGAAGAGGGACCGTTAAAGCTAACGATCCCAGTTCTACATAACCTCTTATTTCTTCGTACCCCATTCTTGTAAAATTATCTATTATTTTCGTATCTATCTAGCAATATGTCTAGCTTGGTTTTAATTGTGCCTACGTCTTCTTTTATTTTATAAATGCTTTCTTTGATGGGTCTTGTTTCTGCAAGTATTTGAAGTTGAAGCTCTGCTTCGTTTTTATGCTCACTTGCATTATCTTGATGAGCAATAACTCTTTCTTCAACAGCCACAACCAATGCCTCTGCTCCCTCATGATAAGGTTGTTTGTGGTGATTTGAAACATCATTTAAGAAAATAATAGAAGTATATATGAAAGCTACGAAACCAGCTAAAACACCAACGACATATAACCAACCCTGTAATGTACTTGGCTTTGTGAACCTAACAGCCTGAGCTTCGTGAAGCTCACTAACAGTTGCAGATATAACACGCTTAATGTCATCTTCAGATAAAACAGTCATAACTAATCAGTTTTTAAAATATTTATCGAAGCGACTAAAGATACAGCGCCAGAAATAATATGTTCTGCATGAGTTGGTGCTATTTGAACGCCCAAAAGAGCAATAATAGATATGATACCACGCCAAGTGCTTTCTTGCTGGATTTTTAACAGGAAGTTTTGTTTAAAAGGCAGCTTTGTTTTTTTCGTTTCCATTTTTAAAAGATCCTAGGACCAAAAAGTTTAAACCCAATCCCCAAAGCTAACAGACCTCCAACACCAAAACAAATGTTTCTATACTTCTTCAGAGCGTCAATCTTTTTCTCCATCGCAGCAATTTTAACGCTACTCTCTGCCTCAACCTCAAGGATTTTCTTTTCCACCTTGATCACATCTTCTTGAGCTTTTACTGTCTGCTTTCTGAGCGCTTTGTTAGATTCTCTAAGCTGCCTTGTTTCGTCCTCCTTGATATTAAGAGCAATCTCCACATCAGTCAATGTGTTTTCTAAAGCACGTAAATCGCTAGATTGATTTCTGTTCCACTTCCTAAGTAGTTCAAGCTCGTCGCTGATGACCTGGAGTTTTTGCTCAAGCTCTTTGGCTTCTTGCTTTTTAGCCAGGAATAGAGCATTTGTGGTTCTGATTTGCAGTTTTAGTATCTGCTCACCACCTAAGTTAGCTCCCTGTGATATACTTTTAAGCTGTTCGCTGGATTTTTTAACCTTGGGAACTACACTTTCTTTCGCTCCTATTTCCTGTATCTTGAGTCTTGGTTGTTTTTGCCCACAAGAACAACTAAAAAAAAGAAAAACAGAAAAGATTGATATGATAGATATAATGTTTTTCATAATAGAACTTTCCGTTGTAAAATATTTACACTAAAATCTACTTTTAGTTGAATAATATCTGTAAAAACAATAAAAGTGTACATAATATAACCATGATAAACAAAAGGAATTTCATCTGTATGCTGTCAAGTGCTGTAGTTTGCTACCCAGCCAACACTTATAGCGCATTCTTCCCCAAAAAAATAAAAAACATTGGTGTTATTCCAGAATCTTGGGTCGAATTAAGGGGTGAAGATGTTTTACGGTATGGTGAGTTTATCTTAGACCTTAAGTTAGATCACATTACTCCAAGAATGGTTCTAGCCCCTCATTTTAAATCTAGAAGAGGAGTTATGAACGAACTTCCACCTAAGAAAATGTGGAAAAATATAGCACCCACACTCAAAGCTATAGACAAAATCTGTAAAGAAACAGGCATAAGCGTCAAAGAAATTCTATCTGCATACAGATCACCCAAGTATAACAGAGCTGTTCGTGGTAATAGAGGCTCTTTTCATATGCAAAACCAAGCAATAGACCTAAGGTTTAACAACCTGTCCTCTTGGAAAGCATCTAAGGTAGTAAAAAATTACAGAGACAACAAAAAAATATTTAAAGGCGGCGTAGGTCTCTATAGGTCATTCATACATATAGACACAAGAGGTGAGAATCAAAATTGGTGATTCTTTTAAGAAGGGCTGTCAGCTGAGTAAGTAGAACCAAAGTTAGTTCCATCGTTTGTTCCAGCATGGTCAAGAACGTCATCGCTGTTAGTTAAATACCAAGCGTGAATGTTAGATTTGTCATCTGTTCTATTATATATCTTTATAACATCGCTTGCGCTTAGTGCGCTATCGTAAATTCTAAAGTCTGCAATATTGCCAGTGATTTTTAGATCGGCTGTTCCTTGAAAATTTCTTGCTCCAATATAACAATCTATATCAGTGTCATAATCACCCATAGTTACAGCCGACATATCCCCGTCATCAGTAGCATCTAACGTCTGAACTAATCCATCTTTGTAAATTGTAATTCCTGTAGGCTCAACTACCGCTGTATAATGAAACCATCCAGT
>Ga0233432_10005472_pt1 | contig 11031 bp, 26 predicted proteins | sample SI_122_August201_6_FD_179870 | JGI IMG/M metagenome (GOLD analysis project Ga0233432, IMG submission 179870) | Seawater microbial communities from Saanich Inlet, British Columbia, Canada - SI_122_August2016_10_MG | ecosystem: Environmental > Aquatic > Marine > Inlet | place: Canada: British...
TAATACAGATGAGTTATCAATTTTATCCCAAAATACATTTCCTGCAACATCTTCAGAGATAATTGCCCAATCGCCTGCTTCCCAATCTGTTATTGTTCCACCTGCTGCATCTGTTAAAGGGGTTGTTCCTGCTACTGAAACTATCCAGTATTTTCCTGTGTTAGCAGGAATTAATAATAAACCACTTAAAACAGGATTGTTTGTTGAAGCATTCCAAGCAGCTTGATATTCTAATCCTGAACCTTGAAAGTTTTCCCATTGAAGCTGACCATCAGCTCGTGAAACTAAAACTTGTTCAGAATTTCCTAAAGTACCTGTTGAATCTTTTACAGGCCCTTGAATGTTTAATACTGATTCAATAATTGCTTCAGTACTATCATCAGTTCCTAATGTTGTATTTCCTCCGACAGATAATGTTCCCGCTAAAGCAGAATTACCTGTTATTGTTAAATTTGATCCTGCAGTAATATTTTGAGCTACTATTAATGATCCTACTCCTGCTCCGTTATTTAAAGTAACGGTTGTACCAAGAACTTCAGTAGGAGTTCCTCCCAATGAAGCTGTATCTTGATAGAATAATGAATTTACTACTTTAACAGATTCAAGACCTGAAGATGAAGCAGTAAAAATAGGAAGCCTATATGACACACCATCAAATGCTGAGTCAATAACAAAATCAGCAATACCTTGTACTGTAAAAGTTTTTGTTTGTTTTGCAATTGGATTAGAGTTTGCTGCCGTTCCAATTAAATAATCTGCCCCCTCAATCGGAGATTGTCCAGGGTATGATGTAGTATTGCTGATTTTTGCCATCTTATTCTTTTTCTTTTTCTTTTTCTTTTATTTCACCTGTTTGCAAGTTAATAGTAGTGTTTTCTCCGTATTTTTTTACCAACTCTGCTTCGAGTTTTCCAAATTCAGACCTAACACTTTGTACTTGCTCAACAATTAAATGTTTTTGTAATTCTAAATCACCTAATTGTGCTTTTAAGTTTACAAAATCTGAATTCAAAGTTTGTAATTTTTCTAATTCTGTCTTTTTTAAATTTTTCATTTTATTAAATTAAGGTTATTATGCAAAGGTAGTTAATTTTATTTATTTTTCTTTGAAGCTTTCTCCCAACTTCTTCCAACAAAATAAGCTCCATATACTGTTACAAGTAATGTTTGAAAAATAGGTATGTATTCTTTAGCTATTACAAAATCAGCTATATTACCATCAGTAAAACATAATGCAGTAAATATAACAGTCAAGTATATTAAAACCATCGGCCTAATATTTTTCGACAAGAAAGAATCACTTTGCATGTCATATTTCCAACGTTCACTAACTGCTTGTTGAGCTTCTGTATCTGCTTTTTCTAATATTTCTTGAATTTTTTGTTTAGCAACGAGCCTTTCTTCATCTGTCGTTATAAGTTCATCAAGAACATTGCCAACTTCTTTTATTACATTGCCACTTAGCCACTCCCATATTTTTTTCATAATAATTGGTATTCTTTAGTTGCATCAAAACTTGGACATGCTTTAGAGGAAAAATCTCTATGTCCATGTATAACTGCGTTAGGAAATATATTTTTTAATGTTTTTAATAACAAAATAAAACTTTCTTTTTGTTCTTTTGTTCTATTGTCCTCTGGGCAATTTTTAAGGTCTACACCGCCTGCATAACATATTCCTATACTATTACGGTTATTTCCTTTTGTATGCGCTCCAGAGGTCTCTAATGGCCTACCTAGTTCGATTTGACCATCTCTTTTAATAAAAAAATGGTAGCCAATACCTGACCACCCTCTTTTTAAGTGCCATTCATTGATAGTAGCAGCATTAATATCCATAGTCGGATTAGTTGCTGCGCAATGAATAATTATTTTATTTATTTTTCTCATTATAATTAATCCATATTCTTTGAGCTGTATAAACTATAGAAGCCGTTAATAGAATTAATTTTAACGCCATTTCCATTTCAGTAAAAGACAAGCTGATACTTAAAAAATTTAAAGCATATATTTTTATATCCTGCATAGTTATCATTTTCTTACAAGTATATAATTTACTTCTAAGTCTAATAACGCACTATTGTCTTGTGTATATCCTACCATAATGCTACGATTTCTCCTGCTGTTGTACCTGTGTTATACACTTGCAATACATTTACTGGGAAAAATTGCCCTGCATAAACTCCTGTAAAAGTAACATCATCACCACCTACAGTTTTTACTCTAATATTTCCAGGTAATCCTATATATAAAGCGCACCCATTATTAGTTCCTCCTGTGACACTTGGAATTTGATCTGTGTCACTTGGAACAACTATTGCCGCTCTTCCTGCTTGTAATTTTTGATATGCCATTTTTTATTTATTGTAAGGAAACATTCTGTTTAAACTATCTTTTCGTTGACCACATCCGCAAGGTTTTTTTGTAACCTCACTTATTTTGTCAACAACAGCTTTTACTCCTGTTGCCTTTGTTATTTTTTCTATTGTATCTCCTAATCCTTTTGATTTCATTTCTTGCAAGTACATAATTTATTTGGACAACTATCGACTGCTTTAAAAGTAATAAACATTAGAGCATAATTCCAACTACATTGAAATTTACACCATACTTTTTGCATCCACAATCCTAATTTTATAAAAGCTCCTCCCATTTATTTTTTTTATTTTACAAATATACAACTATTTTATTTTCTTGATTTAGCTCCTGAACACTTCCATCTCTTTCTAGATAAGTTGTTTGGAGTATTAGGATCGTTTCTTTTTTTAGCAGAAACTCTTTTTTTTATTCCTAAACTCCTAGCACAATAGCTATCACCTTTAGATGTACCAGGTCTTACTCTTGGGCCTCCACCCTTAGCACTACCTGCCTGACCATAACTTACCTTCTTACCTGATGAAGTAATTTTTACTTTAGCTTTGCCTTTTCTTGGTGTTGCCATTATTTTTTTCCTTTATTTTTTCTTAAAGGTGAGTTTTGACCTTCCCATCTACCCATTTTTTCCATTTCAGACTCTCCTTCGTACTTTAGTCTTTGTTTAGAAGGTTTTAATCCTCTTAATCCTAAGCTAAATCCTCTTCTATACGCAGTAGAATCTCTTTTAGTAGCAGGAGTTCTACTGTCAACATTATTTGCTCTATTATTAGCTTGTCTTGCCTGTCCTAATAAAGTAAATTTTAAGCCTTTTCTACAATCAATTAATGCTTGTCCTGTTTTTCCTATACATCCCATAATTTTATTTTTTACCGCATTTAGCGTATACACTTTTTTTAATTTGTTTATCTGAAGGTAATCCGTTTTTTTCTGGCTTTACACCACTTTTAATAGCTGCTGTAAAATAAGGTTTTAAATCTTTTTTCATCGTTTTGTATATTTTTTAGTTACTTTTCCTGCTTTAGTATTTGATACAACAGTTTTTCCTCTTGCCCCTGCTGCTTTTTTCTTTCTTGCTGTCTTAGATCTTTCTGATTTACTCATACTCTTTGCTTTTGCTAAAGGTAAACATCTATCTGGGTTCTTCTTGTTCTTGCTAGTACCACATTCTCCCTTAATAGAGCCATCAGTTCCAATGCGTACCCACTTTTCTGCTCTCCATTTAGCTAACTCACCCATTATTTTCCGTATTTAGGGTCTTTACAATATTTACTAGCCGCCATATTTGCGTAAGCAGATGGGTATGTATCAAATTTTCTTTTAGCCCATGCTATTCCAGCAGCGCAAATTTTATTTCCTTTTGTTCTACCTTTTTTAGCCATTATTAAAATGATGTTGTTTCAAAAGTAAGAACAACCTCCATTTCAGCATTACTTGTTGGAATCACCCCTGATGCTTCTACTCCTGATACGTTAATAATTGTTCCAGCTGCATAATTTATATTTGTTGTTACACTTCTATATGGAAAAGTACCATTAGCACCAACTGTTAAGTTAAGACCTCCAATGATTGTACCATTTGCTGCATAGTTTGAAGTAATTAATGTTGATCCATTTGGATTTGTCATAGGTCTAACTTGGATTTCATATAATCCATCTGCTGGAATCCCTGTTACAGCTGTAGCAGATGTCCATTTATAGCTTACTCCAATTAATTTAGCAGCTACTGGTAAAATTAATACAGATGAATGGTCGTTTGCTGGTGCTGAAGAAATTCCAAACTCTAATGTATCTCCAAAAATTCCTGGGCTTCCTCCAAACATGTTTTGAAGTGTCCCTGTAACTGTATATACTGAACCTCTTTTTGTTTTAATTTCTACTGAATTATCAGTACCTGGTGCTAAATCAGTTAATACTATGTTATTTCCTGCAACAAGCGTTACATTATCTACAACACCATTGTTATCAGTTAATGTTATTGCATAATCATCTGTACCGCTAACTGCTCCTGTTAAGTCATATCTTAAACCTACCTTTTCGGATGCAATTTGAACATTTTCTGTTCCTGTGTATCCTACCAAGTAATCTACATCCGCTTGGTCTGTTTTTAATTCAAATTGTGAAAATTTTATATTTGCCATTTTTTATTTATTTTATGCACATAATTCTGGAATCATTCTACTATCTCCAATTACTGTTTCTTGTTCGCAAAAATCATCAAGCTCTGTTATTATAAAACAGATTTCTGGTATATCTTCGTTTCTTTTGTCTTGAAACGGTATTCCGTTTCCTATAGCTGCTCCTAATCCCATTATTTACCTCCTGTATTACCTTTGTTTTTTCTACCTGCTCCTTTTTTACCTCTAGCTCTCTTGTCTCCAGGAGTGTTAGACTTACTTCCTCTGTTTTTAGATTGAGCTTCTAACACAATACGACCTCCTTTGTGGGAAACATCTAACTTATCTCCATTACCATAAGTCCCTTTTTCTCTATTCTCCCTATTATCTGCAACTCTTTTCTTTATTGAAGATCTTTTTTTATTGTATTTAGCCTGATAATCACGATGTTTTTTTCTTGCATCAGGGTTATCTCGGTAAAATTTAGCAGTTCTGCTTAACGCCATAATAATATTTGTATATTGCAAAGATACAAATTTAATTAAATGAAAATTAGAACAGAAATTAGAAAACGTTATGTTCAACAAACACCTAAACATGATTTTTTAAAATACTGGAAAGTAGTAAGGCAATGGGCTAAATCTAAATATGGATTAGGTGTTGCCGATATTGAAATGATGTTGTTTATATATAGCGAAGGATTATTTACCAAAAAAGATTTCGAAGAATATAATGAAATTATGTCTTGGGATAGAAATCGTTTTCACAATCTACTTAAAGAAAAATGGATTGTTGTATGGAGAAAAAGAAAAGGAAAAGAAGCTACACTATACGAGCTTGGATATTCTGGTAAGCGCATGTGCGCTTCGATTTATAAAAAATTAAACATGGAAGAAACTGTATCCGAAGATAGAAGAGCTAATCCCATATTTAATTCTAATACAAATTACTCTCAAAAAGTTTATCGTAAGATAATTAAAAAAATGAATCAAGAGATAAAAAAGAAACTATAATACTATTACAATATCTCTCTCAGATATAATTGTAACCATCTCTTCATTTAACATCATTTTGTGACCTGCATTCTTATCATAGAATACAACGTCATCTTTTTTAACAACACTTACATCTGTACCTGGAACAACTATAATTCCTTTTTTGTATCTTAGTTGATTGCTATCGTCTGACGTTAGTAATATTCCTGACTCAGTTTTGTGCTGTTCAATTATTTCTGTAATTACAATGTACTTACCTACTGCTTTCATATTATTTAATTTTTGCATCCATAACCATTCTTTGTTAATCACTTTCTTTTCATAGTTACAATCGCATTCGTACTTAATATTGTTGTCGCTACACTTACTGCATTCTTTAATGCATTCTTTGTAACCTTAGCAGGATCTATAACACCCATCTTATACATATCTCCAAACACTTTATTTTGAACATCATATCCAAAATTGTAAGGAACATTTGCACAAGAACATATCTTGTCTCTTATTTCTTTTATGTTTTCACCTGCATTAGTAAGTATTTGTTCTAATGGTGATATCAAAGCTCCATACATAACATCATTAGCATTCCCATCCGCTAACAGTTCAGCACAACGCAACAAAGCTAACCCTCCACCTGGAAGTATCCCTTCCTCAATCGCAGACTTAACAGCACATACCGAATCCTCTACTCGATCATATTTTTCTTTCTGCTCTATATCAGAATCAGCTCCTACATAAATTATTCCTACAGCTCCAGATAATAAAGCAATTCTTTCAGAAATAAAATCTCTTTCTCTTTTGTCTGAATTGTTTTCCTTCTGAACCTTTAATTCTTCAATTCTAGTTACAGCCTCTTTACTACTCGAATCATTATTCATAATTACTGTAGAATTCTGACCTACAATAATTTTGTCTGCATGACCTAAGTCCTCCATAGACAACATCCCAATATTATCGCCCTGTGACTCGCTGAAATATTTTGCCCCTATAGCCAACGCAATATCACTCATCAATTCATTTGTCTTGTATCCAAAAGATGGAGGAATAATACTGCATAGCTTTAGGTTATTTTGAATAACATTCGCTGCCAAAGTATTTGTTACATTACCTGAACAGTTTCCTATAATTAAAAGCTTCTTGTTTTGATTTATTATTGGCTTTAATATATTTTCAATCTGAAGTATATTAGTAATCTCCATGTCTGTCATTAAAACATAAACATCATCTAAAATACATTCATCATTTCTGTGATTATTAATAAACAGCTTTGAAGAATATCCTCTGTCAATCTTAATTCCTTTTGTTACCTCGTAGTATGTTTTGTCTGTCTTGCTGTTTTCAACCGTAAGTACTCCGTCTTTACCTAATTCCTTATAAGCACTAGCAATCATTTTTCCTATTACATTATCATTGTTAGCAGAAATACTAGCAACATGCTGTAACGTTTTACCTGTAACTTTTTTTGAAGATAAATCTAACTCCCTGATTACATTATCAGAAACAACTTTAATATCTCTAATTAACTGTGTAGTATTAATCTCTGGATTACGCTGTATTAATTGCATACCCTCTTTTACAATAGCCTCAGTTAATACAATCGCAGTTGTAGTTCCATCTCCTGCAGAAGTAGCAGTTCTATCAGCAGCCTCCTTCATCATAGTAATCGCTAAGTTCTCTACAGGATTCTCTAAGTCAATTGACTTAGCAACCGTAACTCCATCCTTAGTAATGGTAATTCCTCCTGTATGATTCTGTGATTCAATTAGTACTGTCTTGCCAAGTGGCCCTAATGTACTTTTAACTGCTCTGGAAATTGTAGTGATTCCGCTTAATAATTTGTCTCTCCCCTCTTGATCGAAGGATAATTCTTTTGGATTCATATTTTCATTTAATTAGATTACTGCAAATATACAATAATAATATAATATGTCGTATGTCGATTTTATTTTTCCCTATATATATATATACTTTTACTATACTTTTATTTTTCTTTTCCCTGTTAAGTTAGAAAAAAATCGACATAATCGACACAAAGTTAATTAAACCCAATGATAGTAAGAGTTTAACGAAAGTCAAAATCGACACGAAATCGACATAAAATCGACATATAACAACAAAAAAAAAGGGCAAACATAAGTTATACCCTTTCTCCTGAGAAACACAAATCTAATTGTGGGAAAATTATTTATATATACTGAAGAAATTTTTCTTAGCCTCAGCTAATTCAATTCCATCTGCAATCATACTAATCTTCTTAGCACGATGTTTAGCATTTTTAAAACTTGCTAGTTTTTTAATACCCATTTCGTAATAGTCACCATGCCCATCAAGCTCATGCTTGTTACGACTCGACATATACTCTTTCATTATTGGTCTTTTACTATCCATATTATTGCCATTTAAAATGTAAACTTATTATTCCTAAATAAAGTACGAACTCTCCATAATCATACTCCTCATCTTTATTAAAAAGACTCCAACCGAAAGCTAGTCCTATAGAAAGTCTATTCTGTAATTCTAATTCCCAATTCTCCATTAGGCAAATATACAAAATATATATTACATATATAGAGGCTCTGGGTAATAATATAATATACGACAGCTACCGATCATGGGAAGTGATCCACAGATCTTATGGGGGGGTGCAATTAAAACCATTTTTTTATTCCGACTTTTTTTTGGCTTTTATACACCACCACCACCACCACACCACCACCGCACCGCACCACCGCACCGCACCGCCACCACACCACCACCACCACCGCACCGCAAAAAATCTTTGCGCCTTCCTTATTTCTGTTATATATAAATACAATATAAACCTTAATTTGTTTTTTACACAAACACAAATACAAGGTTAAACCTGTCTTAAATTTTAAAAAGACTAACTTTTGTTATACTAAGTTTTGGCCAATACAACAGAATAAATAAAAGTTTTTTAAATTATTTCAAATTTATTTTCATGATTTCAAGGCGTTCACTAATTTCTTAAACTGCTGATAATCAATAATTTAAGTCAATATATTCAAAGCTCACGTAAAAAGATCTAAAAGTTTTTTGTTTTTTATTGTTTTTTTATTTGTGTATATGAAAAGTATTTTGTTACTTTGTTTCAGCAATAATGCTACACTAATTTAAATTTTTATATCATGACTACAATTAAAACGAATTCAGTAAAAAAAGCAATTACAACAGTTAACAAAGTAACGCCTAAAAAAGTGATAAGCGAAGCGACAAAAAAAGCAATGGCTAAAAAACGTGCATTGAACCCACAATTTGCGAACGTGCAAAGCGCACGAAGACGCACCGAAAAAGACGCATATAAAACGGATGCAATTTTGTGTCTATTAGAGGTAAAGCGCACCGCAAAATTAGACAATGTAAACACAAAAAGCCATGAAAATATCGAGTATCAAAACGAGTGCAAAAAAGCCATCAATTTTTTAACCTCTGAAAAAAACAAGGCGAAATTTATCCCTTTGTTATCTGAAGCCGTTACACTAATAAAAGGCAATTTTAACGTGTACCGATTTGAACAATTGATTCAGAGAATTACAAAAATGCAAATCGATAAAGGGCTTGATTTTGAAACCTCTTTAAAAGCTATTATTTCAGCTAAATTGGTTAACGCATAGTTAACCCTTTGCCCCCTCTTAAAGTGGTTTAGCCACTTGTAAAACTCATATTTTGGGGGGGTTCTAAAGACAAAAAAAGTCTATAAAATTGCACCTCTTTAGTGTATCGCAAAGCGTACATTTTAAAGGTAGGATTTTAAAAATGTTTTTGTATCGCAAAGCGTACAAGCGTAAAAGTTTTTTTAATCTCGTTCTTTGACATATTGGATACTTGGAACAATTCTATTGTTAGTTAGTAGATAAAGAGAGTCGGCACCTATACGACACAAGGGTAAACTATGCCCTTACTAAACTCAAGATGAAACTCAAAACAAGTATTCAGGCACTTAAAAAATTACAACGTAATACAAAGCACCTCAAGGGGTAACCTATGCAAAAGCTAGGCTATCAAAAACACCTTGTACACGTATGGCAACGCCTACAGCTTAAAGTATTTAGATAACTGATAACCTACCAAATTGTATGAGGTAGAGGCTATGTATGGGTAAAGTATAAAGACTACCTATAAAGCATAGAGTGAAATATATTGTTTCGATATAGATTACTAAAACAGATAGACAGACGCATTTAGCAAGTGAAGAGTCTATGTTGTAAAGAGAAAAGAGAAACACACATAAGAAATAAACTAACGGCATAAGGTTCGACTCCTTGTGCCGTATCTATTTTAAATAAATACTAATTAATAAAATAAAACAAATGAGAAAACGCAAAAGAATAGTGCGCATCCAAGTGGGAGAACTTGGTGCATTGATCAGTCAAAGAGAGGACAAAATAAAGCAAATGTTTGGGGAGTTAATAACCGACATCATGAAAGAAAACGACTGCACTTGGGCAGAGGCTAAACAGATATACAAGTTTAGACAGATAGACAGGCAGATAAAAAGAGAAATGAATTTAATATAGAGATATGGAACATAGAATTGTAAACGGACTGCACATAGTGGAGGCCAACGGACGTATTGAAGTGTACACAAAAAAAGAGTACAGAGATTTAGAGATACAAAGCTCACGATGTAAAAGAGCAAAGAAAATAAATATAAAAATTTCAGAAGAAGCAAAGTTTTTTATAATGGTAGTTGTGATTACTGCCTTATTTTGGACACTAATAATATGGGGATTGAATACTTCTACTCCATACAATCCAGTATAACATTAAATTTTAAACAGATGAAGAAATCATTTAAAGTATTCAGTAGAGTAATGGCAATAGCATTTGCCTTATTAATTTTAATGCAGTTAATGAGTTGCGGAAGCACCTCAGGATGTTCAACAAAAGCCACTAATAGAGGTGGAGGTTATTATTTAAACAGATAAGATATGGGATTCGGAAGACAATACTCAATATGGAACGAGATAAATTCTTGTGCATATACAAACGGAAACAAATCATACGGAGTGCATGATCACTCAAGTATCAACATGAAAGTAGGGAGTGGAAGCAAGAACTCGCACCACTTCTGTACAATCGAACAGACCAAAAAACAATTTGGAGATTGGCTGAGCTTTAGATTGAAGGTAGATGGTAAAGTAATAAAGCAATCATACTACAACACAGTAACAAAAGAATACAGAAAGAGAAAACCAGCAACAATGTTTAACCTAAATAAATAGAAATGACAGCAGACAAGTTTAATTACCACAGAATTCAAGCGATGGAAAAACACATCAAAAATTTGGAGGCAAAGCTAAGGGGAGCAGACGACAAATTAGAATGGTTTGAATCATTCGCTGATTACATTGCAGAACAACACGCCAATGAATACAATCAGGCGTGTCATTTTGCAGATGAGAATCTAGAAATAGAAGACAGGTTATGGAAAGAGAGAGAAGAACATAATAATCAATACATAAAACCACTACAGAAATTATGAGAACAACAGACGAAAAACATGGACTAAAATTTGAGAAAATCT
>Ga0233432_10005474_pt1 | contig 11028 bp, 5 predicted proteins | sample SI_122_August201_6_FD_179870 | JGI IMG/M metagenome (GOLD analysis project Ga0233432, IMG submission 179870) | Seawater microbial communities from Saanich Inlet, British Columbia, Canada - SI_122_August2016_10_MG | ecosystem: Environmental > Aquatic > Marine > Inlet | place: Canada: British...
TCGTGCGTCGAGCGGCACAACCACCGCGCGCCTTCGCGCTGGACCGCATTTTCCGACGCGCACATCCCGTCTTCTCGCATGAGCGCTTTGCGGTCCTTCCCCGAGTGCGACTACGTGGTCTCCATGGCCGACGGTCACCTGCGCGTCGGGGAGACCGAGGAGGCGTTCGAGCGCACGCTCGCCTCGAAAATCGCGCGTCTGGTGGCAGAGGAGACGCAGACGCTCCGGGCGGCGCTCGAGGCTTCGAAACTGGAGTGCGAGGCGCTCAGGAAACGCGCGGCGAAGTTGGAGGCGTGCTTAGCTTCCCGTCTGGCGGAGGAGAAACCGGCGATTCCGGGCCTTCCCAACCATCTCGTCGTCTCGCACATTCTCGGGTCGGACAAGTTGGACGACCCCACAGATCTCGTTCGCCTCAGCGCGGTTTCTCGAGGGATGCGCGACGCGGTGAGGGCGACGAAGCGAAAGATCAAGGAGCCGGACGAAGACGAAGCCGTGAAGAAGGGATACTTGACCACGCTGAAGCATATGCACTCGCGGCGTCGTCTGTCTCGTGAAGAATGCCTGTGCGCGGCAGCGGCGAGCAGCGGACAGCTCGAGGAGTTGAAGTCGCTGCGCGCGGAGAAATGGCCGTGGGACGAGAGCACGTGCTGGAAAGCGGCGTATGGTGGCTACCTCGAGGTGCTGAAGTGGGCGCGCGCGAACGGCTGCCCGTGGGACGAGGGGACGTGCAAGCACGCGGCGTATGGCGGCCACCTCGAGGTGCTGAAGTGGGCGCGCGCGAACGGATGCCCGTGGGACGAGTGGACGTGCGCGTGCGCGGCGCAGGCCGGCCACCTCGACGTGCTGAAGTGGGCGCGCGAGAACGACTGCCCGTGGGACAGGTGGACGTGCGCGTACACGGCGGGGAACGGCCACCTCGAGGTGCTGAAGTGGGCGCGCGCGAACGGCTGCCCGTGGGACGAGAGGACGTGCGCGGACGCGGCGATGGACGGGCGCCTCGAGGTGTTGAAGTGGGCGCGTGAGAACGGCTGCCGGTGGGACCTGACGATGTGCTGGTACGCGGCGGACTTCGGCCACCTCGAGCTGCTCAGGTGGGCGCGCGAGAACGGTGCGCCATGGACCGAGGACACGCGCTGGCTCGCGGCTTCGAAGGGATACGTCGAAGCCTGAGCCGCCGACTCGAGAGAGACGTGAGCGCACTTCGAACGAAAGAGACGCGACACTAGACGAACTGCGGCGACGACGCGCGACGACGAGAACCGACGACAAAGACAGAGAAGAGACGTTTCACTCGACAATATCACGCGCGCGACTCGTCCGCGGACCGCTCTTCGCGTCGTCACGGCGGCGCCGGAAGCGACGCCGGCGCGTATTTCTTCCCTCCCCTCTTGTCGATGTTCACCTCCAGCACGGTGCCCGGCCGCAGGCGGCTGACGTCGTCGTCGTCCGCGATGAGGATGTCCGGCTCCTTGAACACCTGCGCCACCTGCACGGGCTTGCAGTCGAACTTGTGCGCGATCTCCTCGCGCAGCTCGAGGTAGGACTGCCTGCCGAATGGGATCTCGCGGTAGTGCCTCTCGCCCGGCACCTTCACCTTGAGGAACACCGCCGCCTCCTCTACCGCGACCATCTCACCCTCGCGCGTCTGCCGCCGGCGCGTGTTGTCGATCACCTCCGCGGCGTCGTCCGGCGCCATCACGCCGGCTTCCTGCAGCTCGGTGAAGAAGCGCATCTTGAGCGTCTCCGGTCGGAGCTTCGCGGGCTTGGACGCGCGCCTCGTGACCTGCAAGTACACGCCCAGCAGGAACCCGTGCTTGACGTCGTAGATCATCTCCACCTTGGGCTGGTAGCCCTCCCACTTTGAGGGGTCGCGCTCGACCCAGGACACCTTCTGGTTCGCGTTGAGCGCGTCGGCGTCGCCGTCCTCGGCGACGACGGCTTTGCGCGACAAGTACCCGTCCAGCGCGTTGAGGTCGATGCTCTTGTTCACCTTGACGCGGTAAGTGATGACGCCCGCGGTTTTGTCGTTCAGGTCGCGCATGAGCGTGAACACGCCGGTGCCGACGCCGAACCACACCATCATGGAGATGATGAACCAGACCAGCGGCTTGGACATGAACGGGTCGACGATGTACGCGCGCGCCCAGTTGGTGTGCACCACCGACCACTCGCCCGTGAGCCGGTCCAGAATCTCAAACGCCAGCGAACCGGCGAAGATCACCTGCATGACGTCCAGCGACGTGCTCTGGCGCTCGTTGATCTTGAGCTGCTGCAGCATGTCGCTCGAGTTGCCGCGGATCTCCTCCTGCAGGCGGAACATCTGCGTCTCAGCGATGGTGTCCGTCATCGCGCGCAGCCCGTTCACCTCGTGCCGCGCGCCGAGCAGCACCTTCTGCATGTCCACCACGCGGATGTGCAAGTCGTCGAGCATCGTCTTCACCTTGAGCACCTGGTACAGCTTGTACCCCGACTCGTCCGCGGGCTCGGCGTAGATGCTCGTGTCCTGCTCGAGCGACTCCTGCAGGTACATGAGCACCTCCTCCAGCAGGATGATGTCCTTGGACGTCTCCGAGAGCGTGTGCCGGATGCGCGGGATGGAGTTGGGGTCGCGCTCGTACCGCGCGATGAGCTGCCGCGCGGTTTTCAAAGTGTCGTCGATGATGAACAGGCGGTTGAACACGTTGTGCACGAAGACGTCTCGCGAGCGCAACGACAGGAACGCAAGCATCACGGGCTCTTGCGTTTTGCTCTTCGGGCCCACGAGCATGATGCCGTGCGAGCCGGTTATCACGACGTCGTCGTCGCTCAGGTCGTGCGCCTCGTACGTGTCTCCCAGCACTTGCCTGATTTCGTTCTCGAACGCGTCCTTGTCCAAGTAGCGCTCGGCGCTCTGCTTGGGCACGACGCGGTCGGCGATGATCACGTTCACCTTGTCTCGGTTCAGGGTGTTCCCGAGGAAGATCATGTCCAGCAGGTCGCGCTGGTGGTTGCTCAGCAGGCTCTCCATGATCTTGGACGAGTCCACGTGCACGTCCACCAGCAGGCGCGCCAGGTTATCCAGCGAGATGTTCTCCAAAATGCGGTCCATCACCGACTCGATCATCAGCCCGTACACGATGGTGCCGTCCATGCGCGCGTGAATGCCGAAGTGCTCCACCTGCACGACGCCGTCGTCCTCGGGGTAGTACACCTGCGCCTCGATGTTCGTGAAGCGCGTCATGTCGTGGTCCAGGATGCTCACCGAGGTCAGGCCGGTGGGCACCTCGCACTGCGTGTTGGTAGAGTCGTCGTCCACCTGCGCGGTGAAGTACCCGCCCTGGCACCGCTCGTTCGACCCGAGCTTCATGTTCAGCTCCACCACCTGGTTGGCGCCGAACGGGATCCACTCGCCGATGAGGATCGTGACGTTACTGATGGTGATCACCTCGTCCAGGTCATCGCGGATCGTGCTCTCCTTGGACGCGCTCTCGGACGCGCGGTGCGCGTTGGAGGACATCACCGGCCCGCCCACGCGGCGCAGCGACCGCGGGAGGTACGGCGACACCACGTACGACACGTCCTCGGCGTCCGTGATGGTGGACTCGCGGCTGAACGTCGTCGTCCGGAGCAGAAACTTGGAATCCTCCCACACCACCTGGAGCAACTTCCCGTCGATCAGGCACAGGTCGTCCACCAGCTGCCTCTCCTCGTCCGGCAGACGCTTGCCGATCAGCTGCAGGCCGCTGGGAGAGATCTGGTACGCCGTCACGCTCTGGTGCTCCTTCGTGGACAAACGCAGGCCCTTCACGAGCTTGCCCTCCACCAGGTCGTCCAGGTCGTCCTTCCCCTCCTGCGTCACGTTGAGGTACACGCGCGCCGTCTCGACAACCTCCGACGCGGGCGCGTAGTCGTACTCGAAGACGCGCTGCACGATGCCCTCGTACAGCAGCACCAGCATGGGCAGCTTGCGGATCCACCGCTCCTTCTCGTGCACCGTCTGCGCGCAGTGGCTGTACTTGGAGATGAGGTACAGGAGTTTCAGGTGGTTCACGGTCCAGAAGTCGTCGCTCTTCTCCTCCTCGCGCGCCGAAGGCAAGATGCCGCGGCGGTCGAAAGGGGACACCACGGAGTCGTTCGCGGCGCCGAAAGGAGGCACGCCCCCGCCGAACGCCGTGCCGCCAGGACCGCCCATCGGCGCGCCGCTCAGTCGCGTGGGGGGCGCCGCGAACGCGCCGGGCGCCGCGGGCGGCGCGCCGTCGTTAAACGTCAACGGCGCCAATCGCCCGGGGGGCGCGCCCTGTCTTCCCGGGACGGGAGGCCTTCCCATCGCGGAAGACGCCGGCGCATTCGCGCCGTCGCGCCCCCCCGGGAACTCCCCGCGAGACGCGTTCGAGCTCGTGCGGCGTCTGTCGTCGTCGCCCATCAGCGATGCCGCTGGCGACGGCGTTCGGCTGCCGCGTCTCTGAGGTTGTCGCGTCCGAGGCGCGTCATGCCCATCGTCGTACTCGTCGCCGTACGGGCTCGTTCCCTCGCCGCCGTCGCCGAACTGCGCGTCGAATGGGTGCGAAAGGTGGTGGGATACGTGGGAGATGCGGTCAGAACGCGCCTCCGCGCCGGTCGCAGTGAGGTCGGGGCGGACGCGTCGCGGCTGTCGGGCGGTCCCAGACGAGAATTTGAACGCGCGGTGCGTTTTCGCCGCGACGCCCGGGCGAACGCGACGCCGCGCGAGCGCGACGGAGGGTTCGGGCGCGCGCGTACCGAGGAGAAGCCGGGTTCGGGTCTGGGTGGCATCCCGGATGCCACGCACGTTCACGCTGCCGCCGTCGTCGCGGTGCGTTCCCGTGCAGTGCGCGACGCGCGTCTGACGGTTGCTTTTTTGAATGCCTTTCCGGAAACCGACGCGCGCTTCACGAGCCGACGACGCTTTTCGGCGGAGATTCGCGACGAAATGACAGTCGCCGCCGTTCGGTCTCCCGCCCACTTCTGGGTGCGCGCGGCATCCACGCTCGAGCGCGCGCGTTCGAAGCCGCCCGGCGCGCCGTCGCTCCGCCATGGTCGCCCCGGAGGTCACGCTGCACACCTCGGTCGGTCCTATTACCGTCGAGCTGTACTACCAGCACGCCCCGAAGACCTGCCAGAACTTCTTCGAGCTGGCCAAGCGCGGGTACTACGCGAACGTGCCTTTCCACCGCGTGATCTCCGACTTCATGATCCAGGGAGGCGACCCCACGGGCACGGGGCGAGGCGGCGTGTCCGCGTTCGGGGGCAAGTTCGAGGATGAGATCACGCGCGAGCTGAAACACACGGGCGCCGGCGTTTTGTCCATGGCCAACAGCGGCCCGAACACCAATGGCTCGCAGTTTTTCATCACGCTCGCGCCGACGCCGTGGCTGGACGGGAAGCACACCATCTTCGGCCGGGTCAGCGCGCACATGGGAAACGTCGCGAAACTCGGGAGCGTGCGCGTGGACAAGAACGATAAACCCGTGGACCCGAACATCAAGATCCACTCGTGCGACGTCGACGACCACGGCGTGAAGTGGTATTGATCCATCGACGACGTCTTTCGTACGTGTAGTCCGCTTTGATTTTCGACAGATTTTCGCGCAACGAACGTCGGCGACTCGCCTCGCGGAGGGCATTCACGTCAGGTCATCCTCGTCCTCCTCTCCCCCCGCGCCGCCCGCGGCGACGAAAGGCTCCGCGGCGGCGGCGACCCCCCCGCTCCCGCCCATCTTCACCGAGATGGCCTTCAGGTCGTGCTTGGGCAACGGCAGTTTCTTCGCGGCGCGCGCGAAGGGCGCCTCGAGGAACGTCAGCTCCTGAGACGCTTCGCAGACGCGCTTGATGTCCGCCGCGTCCGCTTTTTCCCGGTACGCGTCCAGCAGCTTGTACGCCACGCGCTGCTCCTCGCTGCCCACGAACGCGGGCACCTCGCAGACGTCCGTGTACGTCGCCTGCGCGCCGACGCCGTCGCCGTCGAACAGGAGCGCCACCACCGCCGAGAGGTACGCCTTGCGCTGCGCGTTCGCCGCGCCCGTCGCGTCGCAGGACCCGCCGAACCGCACCATCGTCTCCGCCGCCTCCGCGTGCTTCTCCTGGCGCATCAGGACCACGGAAAGGTCGCGGTAGTAGTTCGCCGCGTACACGTGCTTGTCGTCGTCCTCCAGCATCTCGATGGCGGCGTTGAGCAGCCGCGCCGACGCATCCGGCGCGGACTCGTCCATGAACTTGGCACACTTGCCGAGGCACTCCGCGCCCCTCTGCGCCCGGCCGGCGCTCACGTACGCCTCGCACGCGCGCTGCGCGTAGGAAACGGTCTCGTCCACGGTCGCGCAGTCCTTCGCGAGGAGCGCGCACATCTCGAAGTTCTTCGCGGCGTGCCAGTCGTTGTCCTCCTTGCCGTTCGCCTCCGCGCACTTCTCGAACGCGAGCATCGCATCCTTGGTGCGCCCCTTGGCGCGGAACTTCGAGCCCGCCTCTTCGTACGCCGCAGCAGCGGCCTCGTAGTCGGGTTTCCAGCGCGTCAGGGTGGTCATCATCTTCTTGTCCCCGCGCTTCAAGAGCTCGTCCGCGGTGAGGTCCGACATCGTGGCGGAGGGGCGACCCGACGCGTCAGCGGGAATGCGCGAGATCTGGCGTCTCGCGTCAAGAAACAGCACGTCTCGCGCAAACGGAAGGCGCGCGTGGAAATTTTCGATGAGAAGTGTGCGATTCGTCCGACGCGCTCTCGCGCTCTCGCCGCGCTGGATTCGCTACCACCGAAGACGCTCGTCACAACGTCGCGTACTATGAAACATACTAGCTAGTCTACACACGCGCTCCGCGTGCGTTCCGCGCTCCGCGTTCCGACTCGGCGTCGGCGCGCTTCTGTTTCCGCCGCCGCTCGTGCTCCTCGACGACGGAGTTCTTGATGGACGCCTCCAGCTCGTCCAGCGCCGCCTGGTGCGTCGCGCCGTGCGCCACCTCCGTGGGCTCGACGACGGGCAGAAACGACTCGTCCGCGAAATCGTCAGTGTCTCGCCGCCGCCGCGCCGCCGCGCGCGACCTTCGTTGTGGGTCCGTCGCGCCGCGCCGTACGCGTCGCCGTCGGGGTCGACGGCGAAAAACGCATCCTCCTCGTCCTCGGCGGGACTCGAACCCGAGTCGTACGCCAACCAGTCCTCGGAACCGCCGCGGCCGCCGCCGTAGGCCTCGCCGTAGGTCTCGCCGTACCCGTTCGCCTCCGCCTCGTCCTCCCACGAGCCCCACGCGGCAGAAAAGTCAGCCTGGCGCCCGAGGCGGGCTTCTTTCCGCCGCGGCGCCGTCCTCGCGCCGCGCACGGCAGCGCGCAAAGCGCTGCGTTCAGACGTGCCCGCCGCGGCGTCGTCCACGGCGCGCTGCGCGGCGCCGTCGTCGTCGCGGGGCATCGCCGCCGCGCGAGGCGCCAGCCTGTGCTCCAGCGGGAACTCGTGGCCTTCCTGCACTACCGCGTGTCCGTCCACGCGGCGCTTCGCGAACGCGTGTCCGTTCGTCCACTGTCCGTCCACGCCGTTTCCCTCCGAGTCGCCCCCGCCGCTGCGCTGAAACATCCCCTCCGAGAGACGCGAGACGAGAGACGCGTCGTGCGACTCGACCTTGCGGAACGCGGCGTAGCACATCAGCGCGAGGCACGCGACCGACCCGAAGATGACGCCTCGCGGCGACGCGGCGCGCGCGGCGATGCGCTCGGCGAGGCCCTCCGCGGCGATCCGCTTCGCGTCGTCCAGAACGAGGAGCCGCTCGTCCGTCGCGGGGTCCATCGGGCCGCCTCCGATCTCGTCGAGCGGCTCCTGGACCAGGAGCCGGTCGTACTCGCTGGAGGTTGGGATCAGCGGCACACTCGACGGCACGCGTAACCAGCCGCCGGGGGACGGCGCGCTGGACGGCATCGCGAGCGTGCGCGGAGCGCTTGGGTGTTGTGAAGAAACGTCCGAGAAAATGCGGGTGTTGATCGAGGGGTATCGAGGACATCCTTGAGTCATTTAACCCCCAAATCGACCTCGGCTTCAGTGCACTTTTTCGAGCCTTCGACGCTTCGAGCCTCGGGAAAGAAAACCACGAGAGAAGAAGCAAATCATCTTCACACCGAAGGCGTGGACCCCTCACTGGAGCGCGCGCTCACCATGTCGACGGACGGCGCGGCGCGCGTCGCGACGCACGTGTCGTTGGCGTATTTCGCGGTCGCGCTCGCGGTGACGTGGCTGCGACCGGTGTGGGGCGGGTACGTCTCGTCGCCCAGATTCGATTCCGCCCTCGTTGTTGCTTCTCGCATTATCTGCACCGGATCTCGCGCTCCCACCCGTCTGACCCGACTCCCCCGACGACACCCCCGCACCCGCAGCGTTCTGCTCGGCGTCGGGTTGACGCTCGCGCTCCAGGCGCTCGCGGCCGCGCTGCTGCTCCGCGCGGCGACCCCCGCGGGCGACGCGGCGACGCGTTCGCGCGAAAGCGCGAAACAGGATGGCGACGAGAGCGAAGAGCTTCTTCTCGCGGCGGATGCGTGGCGCGACTCGCCACGCGACGACGAGGACGCGCGCCGTCACCGGGGTTGGCTCGTGCTCGTGTGGGCATCGGTCGCGCCGGTACCTCCCGAGAAGCCCGAGCGGGGCGAGCGCGCGTTCGCAACGCTCGCGGACGGCGAACTTCTCCTCCGCCGCGAGCGCGGGGGAGACGTCGTGTCTCGCGTCGACCTCTCCGGCGCGGAGGTGCGGCTGTGCCGCGCGCCCGGGAAGTGGGACGACGCGCTCGACGCCGAGGACGCGGAGGGTCTTCCAGTAACTCCGAAAAAGAAAAGGCACGGGTTCGGCGCGGAGAAGCGGTGGTGGAAACGGCTCCCCATCGTGCTCTCGCACCCGACGCGCGCGCTGCACCGCGGGCACAGGGTGCTGTGGTGCTACGCGCTGAGCGACGCCGCCAAGGAGGCGTGGACCGTGGCGCTGCACAAGAGCCTCGCCGGCGCGACGCCGCGCGCCGACGCGCACGCCGCCGCCGCCGCGCTCGCGGCGACCAGTCGCGCGCGCTCGCTGACGCGGGACGTCGACGCGTTCAGGGCGTGGTTGCGTGAGACGGCGTCGCTCTCGGCGGCGGACGCCGCGAACGCCGCGGACGCGGGGTGGGCCTCCGGCGGCGCCGCCGGCGCCGCCATAAACGCGCTCGCGTCGCGCATCTTCTTCGACATGCAGCGGTCGCCGGAGAAGATCGCCGAGGTCACCGAACAACTCGCCGGCCTGTGCTCCGGGATCCCGGACCTGCCGCGCTTCGTCGGCCCCATCTCGGTCTCGAACGTGCACCTCGGGAAGTCCACGCCGCAGGTGCTGGCGGCGCGCCTGCCCCCCGCGGCCAAGCCGGGGACCTCCGCCGCGCCCTGGGACGGGGGCACGCTCGCCGGCCGCGGCGCGTGCGCGGCGGCGGAGCTCGAGGTGGACTTCGCGGGCGTCGCCGAGATGACCCTCACCACGCACCTGGACCTCTCCGTGTACGCGGAGATGATCGCCGCGGAGGAGGGCGACGGAGGCGCGGAAGACGCCGACTCTCGCGATTCGGGCGATTCCGCGCGAAACGCCGCCGTCGAGAGCGCCGCGGCGTCTTCCAGTAACTCCGGGAACGGCGGCGGCGGCGCGGAGGAGCAGATGCGACGTTTGAGGAGTTTGGCGAAGAAGAACGCGTCCAAGCTCATCGGTGCCGTGGCGCGGAAGATGGCGGGCGTGCCCATCTCCATGACGGTCAAGATCAAGCGGCTCGCCGGGACGACGCGCGTGTGGATCCCGCCCCCCCCGGGGGACAGGCTGTGGTTCGGGTTCGTGGGCGAGCCCGTCTTGGAGATGGAGGCGACGCCGTCGTTCGGGCAGATCGGCATCAAGTGGCACGGCCTCGCCGAGCGCGTGTCCGAGGCGATCACCAAGCAGCTGCTCCGGGAGATCCACGCCGCGCTCGTGCTTCCCAACGGAGGGAACCTCATTCTCGACCCGCTCGAGCCCTTCGAGGACGTGCCCGAGGTGAGCGTGCGCTTTCTGCTGGAGATGGGCAAGACGTCGCAGGCGTCGATGCGCGACCGCGTGTCCTCCGCGCGGTGCTCCGCCGTCGAGGAAGAGAAGGAAAGAAACCGCGAACCCGACGGACCTTCCGGACCTTCTCCGCGCAAAGAAACAACCGCCGCGGCGTTCCACACGCCCAGCGCGAGCCTGGCGGTCGAGGTAGAGGACGCCGTGCTCGGCCTGCCCGGCGGGAACGCGGAGGACGACGCGGAAGAGGCGGTGGCGGCGATGGTGGACTCGTTCCTGAGCGTCGGGTCGCGCGCCGCGGAGGAGGAGGAGGAGGAGGACGCCGCCGCCGCGCGCGCGTTCGCGACGGACGAGTGGACGGCGTCGCCGTCGCCATCCTTGGTCTCCGGCCGGTCGCACACAGGCGAGGGGATGGCGGGGAGCGACAGCGCCACCGCGCCGTTTGCGTCGAACGCGGTGGACCCGGATGCCGATCCGGAGGCGGAGACCTCCGCCGACGACGAAAAGAAAACGCGCGCGCCGTCTTCGCCCGGCGGCGGACGCGTGCTCGACTTCCACTTCGGCGCGCCGTTCCCTTCCGCGCGCGGGGAGAATCACTCGAGCGCGTCTTCGGACGAGATTCGCACTCGGCGCACGACGTCGTCGCCGGTGGAACCGAACAACGACCTGGCGTCCAACATCGGTCGGTTCGCCGCCGGGTTCGCCGCCAAGGCGGCGCGCGCGCGCGCGTCGATGCGGAAGGACGCCGCGAGCGTTCACGAGGGCGTTCGGCGCGGCGGCGTCAAGGGGGGGCTGGACGTCGCCAAGTCCATCGCCGCCAGGGCTGCGAAGGAGCTGAAACACTGAACCGTCGATTGAAAGCGCGAGGTCGCGGGGAGCGACTCCTTTTTTCGATGTGCACTCGATTCTTTCGTACGACGCTTTCGAGACTACGACTTCGTTTACACTCCACGCGACGTTTTTCGCCACGACATCGTCGCGTCCGCTCGCGTTTCCCCCTGACCCTTTCGTCAGCCTCTCGACGCCT
>Ga0233432_10005479_pt1 | contig 11015 bp, 11 predicted proteins | sample SI_122_August201_6_FD_179870 | JGI IMG/M metagenome (GOLD analysis project Ga0233432, IMG submission 179870) | Seawater microbial communities from Saanich Inlet, British Columbia, Canada - SI_122_August2016_10_MG | ecosystem: Environmental > Aquatic > Marine > Inlet | place: Canada: British...
TTTAGCGGATCACCCCAATCAATTTTTCCATCCTGAGATTTAGATGTTCCAATGCAGGAAACTTTATTTATGAAATAAGTATCTAGAAATTTAGTTTTTACATCAGGGATGGTGTGACCACTACCATCTTCTGATCCCGATGGTGGGTCTTGATAATCATCTCCAGATTTACTATATATATGAAGAGTTTCATCTATAGTATTTAGTAACTCATCATATGTTAATTCATTTATACATTCTCCATCACTAAAATCTTCTTTTACACGAAATTTTGTGTTTTTAGGACATTCTATACATCTTTTAGTAGAGTCATCATAAAATTTTCTTAAATACCAACAAGGAACTTCATCATCCATAATAGGAATATCAAAGTTGTCTAATACAACTTTTTCAGAAGTAAATCCTAATTTTCCCGGAGTAAGAATTTTATTATAAGTAAACGATTCATTATCCTCATTGGTGGCCAACATATCGTATAAAGAATATATATGATTATTAAGTGTAGAGATTAGAGTTTCCGTTGTTAGATCTGTTTCGGTTGAACCTACCGGAAAACATTTATTCATATCAGTATAATAACTACATTCATCGTCTTCTTCACATTCTATTCTACCCATATCTTTACATTTTTTATACTTTGAGCTTGTTTGAACTGGAAAATTATTTTCTAAAGCTTTTATACATTCACCATCATTTTCTGAATAATAAGTTGTAGGACAGTTATTTAAACATACACCATCATCATTATCATTACCGGTAAGATTTAGTAATTCATTATAATCATGCCATATACAATGATTATTACATAGAGACTTATCAGTCACATCATGACAATCAATATAATCTTTATTCGTAAAATAACCATTTACTCCACATAAATCTCCTGGTTTTGATGGTGTATCTGGGGGGTCCGCGACAAAACTTTTATTTATATCATTTATAATATCCTTATCAAAACAAGAAATACACATCGAGTTTTTATAATATGTAGGATATGCTTCACTTGTATTAGGCACAGTCCCAAATATATTTACATTTTTTCTAGGATTATTCTCATTTACTCCTAAGGGTCCAATATCGCTGGTAGGGTTTGGGTATTCTCCTATTTCTTTAACAACGTTCTTTTGATTCTTATTTTTCATAGAGAAGCTTTCTCCCATATAACATTTCTGAACATCATCTGTTGAATACACGCTTCTACTATCCAGACCCTGTATTTCAGTAAAAGTTTCTTTATTATAAAGACCACCAGAACCATCATAAGTTCCCGAATACTCATCATTTGGAAGATCAATGCAATCATTATCTAGTAATTTTTGACCTGGATCACATATATTCCATCCTTCTTGTATATCACAAAAAGGACTTTTTAAACATTCGGGACCCAATTTATTTTTACATAAGATATCTATTACATGAGTATTATCTACACATTTATCATTTACATCTATTTGACATATACTGTTTTCACCATCCTTTATAGCTGAGCATGCATTCTCGGACAACGTAAGACCTGTATCTTTTCTTTGTTCATAGTAAAAATAAAGATATAAAATTATCCTAAGAACATTTGAAAGGATTCCAGAATTATGTTTATCACTTTTAATATGAGTCGTTTGTACACCCTGCGCTCCTTGAGCTCCTTGTACATCCTGCGTCTGAGAGAGATCCTGCGAAGCCTGATAAGAATACTGAGTTCTTAATTCATTCAATAATGAATATTCTAAACCTGAAAAAGTTATGGGTTCACTTCCATTAATTATATTACTCAACAATGTTTGTATATAAGATACATCCAGATGTGGTTTTAATACTATCATTAGAGAAATATTAGAAACTCTTTGGCTTTCTTCTTTATAAAAGATTATCATATCATTTATATTATTTTCAATTTCTATAAGTTCTCTCGAGTATTGACTTTCACGCATAAAATTACTTAAATCTATAGTGGAATATTCTGAAACTGTATTTTTATATAATTCTGTTAATGGATCTATGATAGATATATCCTTGGAGAAGTTTTTATCTGTACAAGTATTTTCTTTAAAAATACATAAATTAGTATTATTTTCACATGTTTTAGTATTTTCATTATAGTTACAATTCACATTGTTATTACAGGTATTCTTATTAGTGTTATTACTACAGGTTACGTTTTTATAATATTTATGTTTACAATTAACATCACTCTCAGGAAGACATTTAGCAGGTCTAGATTCAGCACTAAATGTAATACAATTCTTCTGTAAACTATCATATTCCCTGGATCCTGTATATTCACAAAAAGTAGGCATTACATTATCTGAGAATAGTTGTGTAGAATTATTAAACATATCAGTAAAACTTCTAGTAATTCCCCCTATTATACTTTCATTTGGATCAATGATTTCACTATCACCATTAGCTCCCTCAACTATTTTATATTCCATCATTATTTTATATGAAAGAATAATTATAAGAATTATTATTATATCCCTTCCCATAATCCCTATATATATTATGAACTATATTTTATTCTTTATTTAAAATTTGATTTACAAACTTAATTTTGATTGTATACATTCAATTAATATATATACAAAATGAATTGCTATCATTGCAATAATACTATTAATGGAAAACCATGGATTATCTATGGGAATGAGGATGGGAGTGTAAAGAATATCTGTGGATACATTTGTTCTAAAAGATCTTCCAATATAACATCATATAATCATAAACATATCGTAAATAAAGAAGATTTTACAATTGAGTTGATTCCCATAATACCTAGGAAAGAAGAACTTAAATTATTTTCAATTGATGAAGTTTCACGAATGAATAATTCTGACAAATCTAAATATGAACAACACCTTTCAAGAATGTTTGAAAAAAATGAAGAAAATATAAAGGTTTATGAAGATCATATGGAAATAGAAGCTTCATACAAAGAACAAGAAAATGCTACTACAAGTGAAGAGGACGATTATTAGGTAAAAATTGTAAAAAGAAATTATTTTAAATATTATATGATTACTATAACCGATGATAATATAAGTGAAATACTTGAAGATTGTGATAATTATCATTTTTTTTATTTTTCAGCAACTTGGTGTGGTCCGTGTAAAAAGTTGCTTCCATTAGTAGAAGAATTATCAACTAGAAATACAAATGATAAACTTAAGTTTTACTATGTTAATATTGATGAAAATGATAAATTGTGTAGTTCATGTAATATAAAACAAGTTCCGAGTTATGGTATTGTAAAAGATAAAAAAGTTTTAGGATTAGATACTGGTTCAGATATTTTGAAAGTGGGAAATCTTCTAAAAACTTGTTTAAAAGATTAAAGAAATATCTTAAAGAGTTAATGATAATTTAATATTACAAGATATAATGAGTTTTGATGAAATGAATCTAAAAGAAAACCTCTTAAGAGGTGTTTACGCGTATGGTTTTGAAGAACCATCGGAAATACAAAAAAAAACAATCCCTGTATTTACTAAAGGTAAAGATATGATTGCTCAAGCTCAGTCAGGATCAGGTAAAACGGGAGCATTTTCAATAGGTTCTCTTAATAATATAGATGAAGAAATAGAAAAGACACAATGTATTATTTTATCGCCTACAAGAGAACTTGCCGAGCAAACACATTTATTTATAAAGGAGATTAGTAAATATACTAAAGTGACATCTGAAAAAGTTGTTGGTGGAACAAATGTTAGAGAATGTCAACGAGCACTAGAACAAAATCCTAATGTAGTTGTGGGAACACCGGGAAGAATTATAGATATGATAAGAAGAAATAGTCTTTATACAGATGGTATTAAAAACTTTGTTATTGATGAAGCTGATGAAATGTTATCACATGGTTTTATTGATTCAATTAAAGAGATATTTAATTATCTTTCAAAAGAGACTATTATCTATCTTTTCAGTGCAACTATACCGGATGAGATTTTAAGTTTAACAGAAAGTTTTATGAATGAACCGGAAAAGATATTAGTAAAAAAAGAAAACTTAACTCTTGAGGGTATATCTCAATATTATATAAATGTAAAACGTCATTCATGGAAAATGGATACGTTGGTTGATATTTATGGAGCGATTAATATATCTCAATGTATAATTTATATTAATCATAAACAAAGATTAATTGAAATTACTCAAAGACTTAATGATATGAATTATCCCGTTGGTTGTATACATGGTGATATGCGTACAAATGAAAGAGAAGAGATTATAATGAGTTTTAGAAATGGTGATATAAGAATACTATTATCAACAGATTTATTATCCAGAGGTATAGATGTTCAACAATTATCACTCGTTATTAACTATGATATACCTGTAAATAAAGAAACATATATCCATAGAATCGGTAGAAGTGGACGATATGGTCGTAAAGGTGTGGCTATCAATTTTGTAACAGATAGAGATATAAATGATCTTGAAGAAATTCAAAGGTTTTATGATACAAAAATAGAAGAAATGCCACAAGATATTGAGAAGATTGTTCAAGTATAATCATTTAAAGATTGTGCGTAATTATTCTAGTAAATACTTCTATCTATTATTATGGATGCCTTGGGTCTAGATTTTGGAACAGAGAATGAAAGCAAGAGGATTAATGTCGATAATGTTATATCGCCTGCGAATAGTGAAGTAAACTCTCCTAAATTGAATGTAACAGATAATATAGGAATTGAACTCCTCGCAACAACAGCAGATAATCTTTCAGATAAATCTAAAGAAGAAAAGACTATCCCTGTAACTATGCCATCATCACAGAAGATGGATGAATCAGATAATGTTATTATAGAAAATAGTGCTCCTCATGTTGAAGAGTTTGTTCCTATTCATAGAATGAATCCCACACAAATTAAAAATGAAAAGATAGATTATATTTACAAATTCAAGAAATTGACTGAGCAGGGTATTCGAACAACAATGAACTATAATATGAACTCAAATCTTGAAGATATGAGAAATGAATATCTTAAATTAAAAAAACAAAGAGAGATTGATAATTCTGTTAAGTTTCAAAGGAAAGCACTCATGGCTTTCGTTACAGGTATTGAGTTCTTGAATAATAAAGTTGATCCGTTTGCCGTACAATTAGATGGGTGGTCGGAGTCTGTTAATGAGAATATTTTTGATTATGATGAGATCTTTGAAGAACTATATTTGAAATATGGTGGTGATTCAGAATTAGCCCCCGAATTAAGACTTATGTTTGCTCTCGGTGGTAGTGCATTCATGTTTCATTTACAACAAACAATGTTCAAATCTTCTATGCCTGGGATGGATGATATCTTAAGACAAAATCCTGATTTGATGAAACAATTCGCTTCAGCGGCTGTTGGTTCTATGGGTAAATCTACTCCTGGAAGTATGGGAGGTATGCCCCCAGGTATGGGTGGTATGCCCCCAGGTATGGGTCAACAAAGACCCCAACCACAGGCTCCTCAAGTCCCTCAGTCTAACAATTCATCTCCAAGAAGACCTGATATGAATGGTCCCGATGGAATTGATAGTCTTATTAAGACTATGAATCTTGAACCGAATAAGATTCCAGATTTAGACAATATTTCATTGGTAAGTGGTGATACAGATAGAAAGAGTGGTATTACTCTTAATCTTTAGTTATAAACAGATTAAACCAAAACATATATAAAAAGATATCAACATATTGTAATAGTAGCAATATAAACATGGTCGGAAAGAATAACTTTTCTTTGGGACAAAAAGTTCTTTATTCGGGAAAGAGAACACGAGATCTTAAAGAAAATAGTGAAGGAGTTATTGTAAAAGGAAAGTATAACTCTCGAAAAACTCCACTTGTAAGATTTGATGACATCTCTGTATATATCCCTAAGGATAAGCTTCAACTCGTAGATGATGTTGTAGATGATGTTGTAGATGATATTGTTAAACCCACACCATCACAATTGAAACGCAAGGTAAAGCTTGATCAATGGAAGCGTGTAAATAAACTTAAGAAAGGAAATGAACCATCAAAATATGACCTTATCCTCAAGAATCGTGAACTTGTAAAGAATAATCGTTCAAAGCGAAGGAATAAAAGAGAGGAATTACGTTTGGCTATGGAAGATGAGTTGTATAAGACAGAATATGATAAAGACAGCAATAAAATGGGTCCTCGATATCGTCAAATAGATACAGAGATTCTAAAACTAAAAGAAGAAATAAAGATTAATCCCGAGAATGAAACAGATCTGCGAAGTAAGATAAGTGTTCTCAATGATGAACACAATAAACTGAAACAATACAATTGTGTTCTAAAGTTTATGTATGCTAATGGTCATTATAGCATGGATGTTTATTCTCCTAAAATCTATTATGATTTGTGTTTAGGAAAAAGAGTTCATTTTTCTCCAAGATCTAATGTTGTAGAGGTTAATCCTGCTACTGATTAGGACTAAAATAAAAATCTTTATCATTTATTCTTTTTAAAGTTAATTCATACCCCATTTTAATAACATCATCTTTTATCTTTTTACTTATATTGAAATCATAAGTAGATATATTTATTGGTATATTTATACTCTTTTTCTTATATTTTTGATAAGATAGTGATGAAACGGTACACATGCGCTGTAAGAATCCTAAAAGTGGGATTTCTTCTTTATCTATACTTTTAGAATCACGTTTTATATGAATACATAGTGTATTTTTAGATTTTATTTTTTCAACCGGTAAGTTCCCAGATAATCCCCCATCAACATAGTAATCTCCTTTATATTTTTGTGGTTTAAAGAATATAGGTAAAGTTGTTGTCATAATTAGTAGTTTTGTTAATGAAATATTTGGATAATTTTTGTAATTAAAGTGAATAGAGCACTGTTTTGAAATATTTACACATTTTATATTTAATAAAATGGGATTATATTCATATAGTTCTTTAAGTGTAATATCTTCTTTTTGAAACCTATGAAGGAATATATTTTTCATAACTTTTCTAAAATAATTTTCATGATTAATTATTCCTAAAGAATATATAACATTGTTAAAATCTATTTCATCTTTATTAATTAAATTATTAAAATCACATTTTATTAAACATTCATATAAGGCTTTTTCACTTATTTTAAGAATTAAACATATCGAATAAAATGCGCCTATTGATAATGTATGTATTTCTTTTATACCCCCTAGATTTTCTTTAAGTATTCCTTTCTCGTAAAGAGCTCTAAATACTCCTACAAAACTCATAACTTTTGTACTTGCTCCACTTAGAACAAGTGTATCGGGATTATTCATGTGTATAATCTTTCTCTAAAATATAATATATTAATTAAATATTATGAATACGCAAACAAGTATGAATACCCAAATAGATATGAATGAATTAGAGAATGAACATTTAAAAAAGGTAAAAAAAAGAAATAGTATATATATCAAAGTATTGAATGACTGTCATAGAAAAATAAAGTTTAATTCTAAATTAGACCGTAAGTATTGTTTTTTTCTTATTCCAGAGTTTATCTTTGGAACCCCTCTTTATGATGTAGTAGAGTTAAGAAGTTTTATCATGTTTCATCTGGAGAAGAATGGTTTTAAATTAACATATATTGATCCAAATTGGTTATTTGTAACATGGGAAATAAAGAAGAAAATACATACATCTCCTAAACAAATCTCTACTAAACCAAAAAATGATTACAGACCTATAGAAGAGTATAAGCCCACGGGGACATTCAATAGTGGTGTATATGATGATGCTACATTATTAGCCATGCAAGATAAAGCAAGAACATTAAATCTTTAGTTAAATAATCATTTATCATTAAATATTTAATATTTATAAAGATAATAAACTGCTACAGAATTAGCTATCGCGCACCACATTGAACCATATCCACTATTCGTGATAAATTGTAAAATAATTAATGATAATAATCCTACTATTGCTCTATCGTAATGAGGATAAGTTAAAAGAATACCAAATCCCAACAATGTATACAAATCTACCTCTTTACCACCCCATATAGGACTACTGAAATAACTATCACAAGAATATACTGAATATCCTTTATATCTTATAAAATTGTAGTAAATTGAGTATAGTGTCATCAATCTAACAATTATATCTAATGTTTCATATGTTTCTAATCTTATAAAATTATTGTATATTACCTGTAGTGATAATAAGAAAGGTATTAAATATGATGTTGTATAAAGATTTATCTTATTCTTTTTCATTTTATTATACCATAAAATCGCATCCGGTATTTGCATTGAAGAAAAAATCATTAAGAATATTACATTTTGTCTTTGATATTTTGTGAGATTTTTTCTTAAGAGATAAAAAGATACTCCCCATGAAAAAAGAAATGTTCCTAAACTAACCTCAAAACTGAAGCACATCTATATTATTTATACTTATATTAATATGATTTCTTACCAAGTTGAAACATCATATCATGAGAAATTAATAGGAAGATACCTGTGAAAATATAAAGAAGTAATGTATTAAATTGTTCAGATTCACTAGTTCTAGGAATATCTGTCCCCATATTTGTTAATGTTGAACTTGCGTCCGAAACATATTTATTAGCCATTTCTTTCAAGTTCTCATATTCTTTACGTGTAATATTTACAATATCCGAAAGATTAGATTCAGGATAATGAAAATTATTCTTAGGTGTATTATAACTTTGATAAGGTCTTAACTCATTTGTACTCATCAAATCTGAAACTATTGGTTTTGAAGATTCCATCTTTTCCCGTTGTTCTTGAGGCGATTCCTTTGCCCATTCATGGGGAGGTGCTATCAAAATTTTCTCATCTACTGTATCATTAAGTAATGGATGTTTAAATCTTTGATTTTCTCTTTCTTTTTTCTTTTTCTTTTTATCATCCTTTTTAAAGTCTTTACCCCATGCTTCTTCTAAAGTGCAATAATTATCATACATAGTTATATTAAGTTTAGAAAATATTTATCTAAAAAGAATATATAATAATGTACTTCTTAGAAGATATTCAAAATACAAGCGATATGTTAAATGAAAACAAATATTTCATAGGTTTAATGATGATTATGGTAAATATAGGGTCGCGTTTCATTATTGAAGAACTAAATGATAATCAAAGGAAGTTTATTAATAATCCGTATTTTAGAAGAATAGTTATCTTTTCTGTTATTTTTATGGCTACAAGAGATATATTAATCTCATTTATAATTACTGGATTTATAGTTCTTTATCTTCATAGTTGTGAAGAAGATAAAGTAGAATCTAAGAGTGGAGGAATGTCCAATGTAAAGGGACAACTCGATAAAGCAATAGATATACTTAAAGTATCCAAGGATTCATTTTAAAAATCTATGGTATATTATAATATGGATAGTGAAATGAGTATTAAAGGTAATGTTTCACCCGCAAAAGATACTACCTATGAAGGAAATATGTCCGATGAAGGAACTATGAGTTCATCTGATACTGATAATATGGATTCTGCGTTTGGAGACAATGCACAAGATCCGAGTATGTCAAGTAGTGGAGATATGTCCGATAATATGGATTCTGCGTTTGGAGACAACGCACAAGATCCGAGTATGTCAAGTAGTGGAGATATGTCTGATAAAGAACCTCTTTCTGATAATGAAAATCCTCCTGGAAAACCACCCCCAACATTAACTCCTGAGGGAGCATTAACTATGCAAAATATGGACGGAAGTGAAATGTCTGATGATGATGTGGAGGGATCTGATGATATGGAAACTCCTACACCCAAACCAAAAAAGAAGAAATCTACTAAGAGAAAAAAGAGACAAGAGAAAAAATGTAAGTGTGAATTAAAGATTGATGGTGAAAATTATACGATTAATATCGTATTAAACAAGAGTAATAAAAAGAAAAGAAAGAAATCTAAAAAGAAAGATAGTGATATGCCCAGTGATATGCCCAGTGATATGCCCAGTGATATGCCTGGGGAAATGATGGGAGGTAAAATGAATAGAGATAGACAGAGAAGAAGAGGTGCTACTAAGAAGAAAAAGAAGTCTTCTAAGAAGAAAAAAAAGACTAGAGGTAGAAGGACACAGAGATTTAGAAGGTAAAATTATTCTTTAGTATATAAAAATTATTCTTTTAGTTATTATTCTTTAGTATATAATTATTCTTTAGTATATAATTATTCTTTAGTATATAATTATTCTTTAGTATATAATTATTCTTTAGTATATAATTATTCTTTATTCCGGTTCATAAAGGAGATTAAAGCGAGGATTAGTATTCGTTCCATTAACACACTTTTCATTTGCTCGCTTTCCAATCATGAGTCCATATTCCGACATACGTTGCCACTTAATAAGATCATCCTTAGTCTTCTTCTTATCCGGTGGTTTATATGCTGACTGCTGACACCACTGCTTGAAATGATAGTAGGCGTCCTCAAATTCAGTGGGAGCAAGAGTAATACCCTTTTCAACTTTATTAGGAACAACTGAGCAAAGTTCAATAAACTGTCCAAGGATATTATTTTCATTTCTGTAACTCTTAGTTGCGTCTTTAACCTTTGAGGGAATGATATCATCGATACCGAACTTATCATATTGAATCCATTCCTTCATAAGCATCCCCATAAAAGGGACAGCCCAGTATTCAAACTTAACATCCTTGATAGTCTTATCCATCTCATAGATGTTGCGAGACTCATCTACCTTATCCCTATTATCTGTGAAAGTAGATTCGAATGGAGTAACATGAACACGACGCCATGTCCCGTTATCATCTGCTGTAATATTGGGGAGATCATTACACATAGTGAGGAGTTTGAAATGAGGAATGAACTCAAAGCAATCTTTGAATAGATGCCTTGCCTTAATCCTATCACCACCAGTGAGCTCTTTCATCAATCCTACATTAATCTCTTCGTTGCGTTCAGGTTCTGACATGACAACCAGACGCTTACCCTTTGTTCCAGCCATTGCTGGATTTGCTTCTTCGGCACCACCACGCTTCTTAGTAAGCATCTGAACCGGTAGACTCCCAGCATAATCTCCTAGAAGT
>Ga0233432_10005482_pt1 | contig 11013 bp, 8 predicted proteins | sample SI_122_August201_6_FD_179870 | JGI IMG/M metagenome (GOLD analysis project Ga0233432, IMG submission 179870) | Seawater microbial communities from Saanich Inlet, British Columbia, Canada - SI_122_August2016_10_MG | ecosystem: Environmental > Aquatic > Marine > Inlet | place: Canada: British...
GACCTATTAGAAATAAATGTAATAAATGTAATAATGGCAGAATAAAATGTAGTAAAGGCAGATGTAAAAGTTGTGGGAAGATGAAACTTCCTTTAAGTATTATGAGAAGTATGCGAAGTATGAGACCTGGGAATAAAAGAACATTTCATTTAACTCCTAAAGCATTAAAACATGATAATATCAAAACAAATATGTCAGGATTTAGTGAAACTAGAATATGTGAGAGTCATAATGGTTCTCCTTTAAAATGTAAAACTATGCGAAAGAGATATTAGCGTTAATATATTTTATTTAATGTATCTCCCATCCGTATCTTTTTAATAAATATTTCTCTTTTCTAGGTATAAAATTAGATTTTGTTTTCATATCCAAAGATTTTAAAGTTTCTTTGGGCATAATAAATAATAATTGTTCTTTAGAACTTGGTTTTTTATCATTTTTCTCAAATACTATATTATCATTATGTAATATATAATCCTTAACATCTTTTAGTGAGGGACTATGACTAAAATCATAAGCATAATTCCAATCAATACATTCATTAAAATAATAATGAGTTGTCCATAGTAAAGATTTTATATATTCTTTCGGTAAATGAATACTTTGTAAATTACTATTCGGTTTTGTATCATAATCTAAATATTCGTTATATCTTTTTACCCAATTCTTATCTCTAAAAATATGATATTCATAATTAATATTCAAAATAGGTTTATTATATTCTTTGTATTCATCTGATTCATCTTTATCAACTATTGCAGATAGAATAGCTTTACAGCGATTACTCTGTCTTTTTCTTATATGAAAGGTTCGAAACATTCTATCGGTTTCGTTTAAAGAACATTTTTCTAAAAAACGTTTCAAGTATTCATAATTAATGAGGTCTTTTGTAGAACGATTGATAATTTGAAACTTGTATCTGTAGTCTTTTTGTACAGAATTATAAAGAGATATTAGTGTATTTAATCCATCATATCTTAGATTAAGTGAAGGACTATTCTTGATAAAATCATTTCCTAGGAAGAAAGTAATGAATATATAATCATCTATTGCCACAGATTTAGGAATATTAGGAATGCTCTTACATATATCATCCTTAAGTGAATCAATATTCATATAAATATATTCACCATTAACGGGTATATTCTCAATATTGTATTCAGTGCGTTCTCTAAGTAAAAAGATATTAGGTTTATGAGAAACGAGTGAAAGCATTATTAAATCAGCATCTAGACCATAGATGACTGAGTTCATATTATCATCTGTATTCTTTATTCTTTGAAGGATTTTATGTTCTCCTTCACCGTGATCTTCGGAGTCAGAGATTATATATTTCTTATCTGTAAATATTTTCTTTAAAACTATATTAAGTTTTTTCATAAATGGGGTCCCAGGACTTATCATATTTGTGTCCCAAGGTTTATTTTCAAGAATACTTTTGTGTCTTCTTGATCGTTGTTGGATCATTTTCGCTTTAGGACACACCCCATCAATTGCTATAAAGACTTCTTTCTTGGGATTTACTATATTTTCAAGTTCTATAATCTTTTTCACAATCTTTTCAACCATAACACCTTCATCTATCTCTCCTCTACAACAGGGGTGAATAGCACAATTCAAATCTAAATAAAGATTATGATTAATTCTTTCAGAACTTATTGTATTTATTAATAAATCATCATAATTATCAAGGAGATTTTTAAAAAGAACAGGGATTCCCATAATTAATATTATTACTTATGTTAAATATATGATAACTAATTGTTAAATACTTAAAATTAAGAGAAAGTGAGATTTTTTCGTTGTTTATCATCTTTTAATTTAGATCTCTTTCCTAAAAACTCAAAATATCTTTTAGCTAATGCGAACTGTTTAGATTTCTTATCTTTAATGACTCTTAAACGTACCATCATTATCATACCCACTTGCCATATTCTTTTATGTGAATATTTATTACTTTTATAAAGTTTTTCAAGTTTTACAATTGTTTCTTTTACATCTTTTAAATTCTTATATTTAATCGGAATCGTATCTTTCGGATTTTTATCAATGTATACATCAAACGATTTTTTAGGATTATTGGGATTATATAAAAAATCCTTATTACCTCCTTTCATTATATTTTTGACAATATTCTTTTTTGTTCTCATATTAGATGCCGATTTAATGACTGGTGGGGCTTTGCCATCTTTGTAAGCTTCATTCCATCTATACTCACATAAGCACCAATTTTGTCCAGGTTTTACAACTGAAGATAAATCATTACCTTTCTTTTTTGTATAATTTAAAAACTTCTTATTCATTTTCGCACAAACTGTATGTGTTCCTAAATCATCTTCACCAGTCATACAATAACCATTTCTGTAATAACCTGTCATGGGATTAGTTGAACAAACTTTTATCTTTTTCCCCAAAATATTCTTTTTATAGGTAAGACCACCTTTATAAGATGTTTTTTTCTTATTAATGCGTTTAGTTCGTTTAGTTCGTTTATAACAATCTTTGTAGGGGGCACAACTGCTACGCATGGTAAATCCTTTAGGATTTTTACATTTCTTTTTAGAGAATCTTCTTGGAAGTTTGAAGATTTTATTATCTGATTTTCTCATACATTCTTTATCTTTATTATTACTTCTACAACAATTTTTCTTATTTTTCATTAATATAATATATTATACATATATATATATATGAGAACTAAAAAGAAGTCTAAAAAAGGCGGGCGTCCTATAAGTAAAAGACCTATTGAAAAGAAAAGAGAATCCTCTGTTCGTTCAGCTAAATCACCTAAACCAACTGGAAAACTTCCTAATAGTATAAATGAAGAAAATATTAAAGATAAAGAAGGCGCTATTTTAATTACTGGCATTTATTTAAAAAATAATTTTGATAAGAAAACTTACAGATTAATAAAACATTATTATGCGAATATTTTAGTAATCTTACAAGAGTTTATACCAGAGTACACACTAATAAAAAGTTTGCGTGCATTAAAACAAAATATTAAAGATTTTCTAGATGATATATCAGAGAACTTCTCTGATAGTAAAGATAATGTAAATTTTATGCTTATAAATTATTTATCTGAAATAACAACAAAAAAAGAGGCGAATGATATATTACCATTTTGTAAAAGAATAATAGAAAGTTTTGTAATTCCAGCATCTAATTTTAATGAATATCCTCAAAGTGAAAAAGATAAAGATATAAAAACATTAAATTTTCTTGCGAGAAGTTTTAATGAACTTACTCTGGAAACAGATAAAACAAAAGAAAGAAAGGAGATTTTCAAGGGGATTCAGGAAGAGATAAGTGGGAGTAGAACACAAGAGGATAAATGGAATGCTATATCAAGATTTTTTAAAGTTTATATTCCATCATTACCAACTAAATCATTTATAAAAGATGTAGATTCTTCAATAGATATAGGCCCCCCTATAATAGATGGTAATGATGCTGAAGAAGATTCTGGTGACTATGGTTCTGGTGACTATGATTCTGTTCATTTATTATCAGGTGAGACTTCAGGTGAGACTTCAGGTGAGACTTCAGGGAAAAAATCTAAGAGAACTCCTCGACCAGAATCATTAAGTTCTAGGAGAACTAAAAGGGGGTCCAGAAGAACTAAAAAAGGTTCTAAGAGAACTAAAAGTAAATCCTCAGATGGTGAATCTTCGGGTGAATCTTCGGGTGAATCTTCCGGTGAATCTTCGGGTGAATCTTCAGGAGAAAGACCCACAAGTGGTCGTAGAAACAAAAGATATAAATCTCCCCACGAAAGGTTATCTGAAAGATCAGAAGAATCATCTGATAGTAGAGGTCTTGGGCATCCTAAACAAGGAGTCTTTATACCTAAACCCCCATCTAGACCTAATCCAAATAGAAAAACTATAGACTTACCACCAAGAGATACATCTTTAGTGATTTCTGAAGAGGTAGACGAATCTCCTGAAAATGGAGAAGGATCTCCGGATACTATTGTTAAACGCTTAAATCGTTATTTTACTAAAAAGAAAGAACCATCTCCTAAAAAGAAAAAAAGAGAATCTCCTGAGAAGAAAGAGGAAACACCGGAAGGTTTTTTTGAGCGCTTAAATCACTACTTTACTAAGAAGAAAGAACCATCTCCTAAAAAGAAAACTAAACGAAAAATGTATAAAAAAAAAGAAGGAAAACCACTGAACTATCTTGAAAGCACATATCAGATAAGATAATAAGATAATAATTTTTATAATAATAAAATCTATTATTATATTAGTTAATGAAGATAATATGTATTGGAGATATGGGAAAAGGAGGAAAAGAACAAAAAAGAGTTTCAAAACTTATGGAATCTCTTATGAATAAATATAAAATATCATTTGTAACAGGGTTAGGAGATAATATTTATCCGAGTGGGTGTAAAAATATTAAAGATTCACAATTTGTAACGAAGTTTGAAAGACCATATAGTAATTTATCAAATAAAATACCATGGTATATGATCTTAGGAAATCATGATTATGGATATGATTATAAAATAGATGCTATAAAAAAACTATTAGATAATTCACAATCTCAGTTAGATTATCATGATTATTCAATTAAAAGAGGATTGAAATGGCGTATGCCAAGTCAATATTATACTTATGGTAGAGAAAGCAAAAGTAATATAGAGATATTTGCTTTAGACACTAATTTTGATAGATTAAGTGAAGATAGTATAAGAGAACAAAAAAGAAGTATGAAAGAAAAGATTCAAAGTAGTAACAAAAAATGGAAAATAGTTGTTGGACATCATACGTGGAGAAGTATAGCTGGTCACGGAAATGCTGAGTTTCCTGAATTAGAATCTTTTTTAACTGAATTAAGTAGAGATACAGATATGGATGCTTATATTTGCGGACATGATCATTGCAAGAGTTTAGTTGTGAAACGAGTAAGAAATAAAGAGATTCCCATTATTGTGTGTGGAACAGGTGGAGAATCATATGATTATAATTTATATCCAGAAAATATGAATATAGATAAATCTAAGTTATATTTCTTTTCACCTCATTTAGGAGTCTGTTTAATGGATGTAACTGATAAAAGAATAATTTACAATTTTTACAATATCAAAGGAGATATAGAATACTCTTATAAATATGAAAAATAAATATTAAATATATTATATGAATACAAAGAGAAAAGTAAAAAAGAAAATTAGTAAGAAATTACTTGTTATTTTTGATATAGATGATACACTCATAAAAAGTTTTAGTATAAAAGATCAATATATAACTTCTTATAAAAATACTGAGTTTTTAATTATGAAAAGAAAAAATAAAGATGATAAAATATTATTAATAAGAAAATATACAAGATTTTTATTAGATTACTGTTTTAAATATTTAAATGTGGCATTTTGGTCAAGTGGGATGAAAGATTATGTCAATTCTATTCTTAAATTGTTACTAACTGATGAACAATATAAGAAAACTAAGTTTATACTTTGTAAGAATAAGGCTACTGAATCTTCAACAGAATATATTGATTTCATATCAAAACATAAGATAAATATATCAGATATAAATGATAATTACATAAAACCATTAGATTCACTTTTTAAAGATGAATATTTCAAGAAGTTTTGCAAAAAATCTAAGACATTATTAGTAGATGATAATTTATCACATATAGCTGTAAATCCTAAAAACTCTTTATTAGTTCCTAAGTATAATTATTCTAGTAATGATAATTATTTGTTTAATGTTTTTTCATGGATAAAAGAGAATAAAAATAAGAATATACAGAAAATATCATTAAAATTATTTGATTTTTCAGAAAAAATAACAACGAGTAATGTAGAAGAAAAATATAAGAGCTTCAAAGAGAGTGTTCAAATTGGTGATTTTATTAAGGTTGATAAAGAACCACCAATTTTTGGTTATGTTACAAAGGTTTTACGGAATAAAATAGAAATTGTTATTTATGATGATGAACCGTTGGAGAATATAAAGGATGAGTTTAAAATGATAAAGATTGAGAAAAAAGATATTAAAATATATGATATATAATATCATCATCATTTAGTTTATCTTAATCTTATATTTTATCTATATAATCATAAATGAGTTATGATTATATAGTAGTTGGTGGGGGTATTTCGGGTGTATTCTTAACTTACAAATTACAAGAAACCGGTAGATCTATCTTACTTATAGAAAGTAGTAATCGTTTAGGAGGTAAATTACTATTACATAGAGAAAAAGGATTTAACTTAGAATTAGGAGGAGCAAGATTCAGTAGTACTCATGAAAAAGTTCTAACACTTGTAAATGAATTAGAATTAACAAAGGATATGATTGAACTACCGAGTGATGATGATATAGTTTATAAAATAAAAGATAAAGTTAATATGGAATCTCTTCATAAGAAAATACTGAGTAAATCTAAAGATTTCAGTAAGAAATATTTACAGGGGATTACTTATAGACAACTTTGTTATGATATCTTAGGAGAAGATGTATCTCATATTTATCAAGATATGTTTGGATATAATTCAGAGTTTATTCATTTAAATGCTCATGCGATGCTAAAAATGTTCGGAAAAGATCTCTTAAAAAAGAGTACTTATTATATTTTGAAAAATGGTTATGAGTCTATTATAGAAAAAATGAAAGATTCATTTAAAGATAATGTTGAGATTAAAATGAATACTGAAGTAGATGATATTGGTTATAATTTTGTTCTTTGTAAAAAGACAAAATATTATTATAAAAAATTAAGTTTATGTATTCCTCAAAAACCTTTGCAAAGAATGAACTTCTTTAGAGATAATCTATCATTAAATTCTGTTACACCTATTCCTTTAATACGTATATATATGAAATATCCAGTAGATAGTAATAAAAAACCATGGTTCAAAAATATAAAACGAACAATTACAGACAAATATATAAGACATATTATTCCCATTAATTATGATGAAGGAACTATTATGATTTCTTATACTGATGGTGATCTAGCACGGATGTGGAATGATTTAGTCAAATTAGGGAATAATATTCTTGTAAAGAAAGTTCATGGAGAAATAAAAAGATTATTTAAGATTGAACCACCTAAACCTCTTAAAATAAAATGTGCTTATTGGGATGAAGGAGTTCATATGTGGAAAGCTGGTGTAAATATAAAGAGTGAATATGGAAAGATTATTGAGATTTCTCCTAAAATATTCATAGCAAATGAATCATATTGTATGCATCAGTGTTGGGTGGAAGGTTGTTTAGATGTGTGCTATGATGTTCTAGAAAAATTAGATAGTAATTACAAAAGAGATATTCCTAAAAAAATCGTAGATAAGAAAGTAAAACTTTATAGTATTGATGAAGTTCTTAAACAAAAAACTTGGATAGTCTTAGAGTTAAATGATAAGAAAAAAATATATGATGTAAAGAATTGGTTAACTAAACATCCCGGTGGTAAAGATAATCTTATGAAAGGAATAAAAGCGAATAATCATTATAAAGATTCTAATAAATATCCTGAATCACCAATGGATTTATTCAGTTCTATTGGAGCACATAAAAGTAGTCATGTTATAAAAAATATGTTAAGAAAAGATAATGAGTTTGTAGTATTCGTCGGACTACTAAAAAAAATATAATAAGATATACTATAAGCAAGTTAATATGAATGATGAATTAATCTATTATCCCACAAGTGAATTAGTAAAGGGATGTTGTAATGGAGATATAGATGTCCATCATCCTCTAACATTGGAGAATAGATTAGGTGATAAAAGAGTTGAAATGTTATTTGTAGATCATCTTTTAAATAATTCTAAAAATGAAAAAGTTCCTTTTATAAAAGTTTTGTCTACTCTAAGAAACTCTATAAAAGATGAAACAAGTAAATTAATTGAAGATAATTCATTTGTAAAGCATTTAGTAGATTCTTCTATCAAAGAATGGAGAAGAGATATTTCTCCCTATGAAATATTTCATAGTGATATTGATGATGATGAAGCTATAGATCAAAGTGAACTATTTGATTATTCTAAATTAACGAATGAATCAAATGAAACTAATGAAATGAAAAAGAAAATTACTGAATTAGAAAAGATTTTAAAAGAAAAAAGAGAAAGATCAGAAAATGGTATATTAGAATATTCGGATGATACAGATAGAAATATAAGAGAATTATATCAAAGAAGTACAAAATGTAAAAATCGTATTGAAGGTCATTTAGGAGTATTAAATAAGATAAAAAATAATATAGATCCGAAACATAATCATTTACTAATGGACTTAGGTATGAAAAATAAATCGGAATATATGAAGTTTTTTAAGGGATCAAATGAATCGCCTATCACATATTATTTAAATGATAGAAATAGTATAGGTATTCCTAAAAATATTCAGACTGTATTTACAAATTATACTCTTATTAATAATCTAATTCATAAAGAATTAGATTATATTCAATATAAAATGAATGAACTTAAAAAAATATCTGATGAAAATAATAGAGTAATGAAAGATTTTGTTTCTGGATTAGATACACAAGATTATATTAATGATATTTATGAACCTGAAAACCCCGAAGATACTTCAGAGGAAGAAGATGAAGATGAGACTATAAAAAAATATGTTATTAGAGAAGATAAAGATGATGAAAAAGAAGATAATAGTGAATCATTATTATCAAGACTCTCTTCTTATTTTACAGGAGAAGAAGAACAGAGGCTAACAGATAAAGATAAAAAGGAAATAGCAAATATAATACAAGAAAAAGATATTGATAGAGAAATTAATGATAAGATTAATAATGAACCTACTCTATTTGCAGATGCGGGAGATAATGATGACTATTAAAAGTTTTTTACATAATTGATAAACTTAGAAAAGTAGGTTTTCATATTGTTATCTTTTTTTTTCTTCTTAGTAGATGTAGGTGTTATTACATGCCTTCGGTTATTGTATTCACATGTATTTATGTATCTAGCATTAGATATTGAATTAGCGAGAGCAAGACTCATCATGGGCATTTTTTATCATATATTGTATTAGTATAGATTATTATTATCTTAAATCAAATTTAGTTAAAGGGTAAGTATACTATAAATATTATAAGTATGTTCGTTCAGCGTATTCTAAATGGATTCATCTTAGGAATGTTGGGGTATTTAGTAATAAATGATTCTCAAAAGATAAAAAAATTAAATGATATTGAAAGATTTTTATGGGATATTTCAAGTGATATAAAAGATATAAAAGATATAAAAGATATAAAAGAAGTAATTGTAGAACAGAAAGAGTTTAATGAGTTTTTAGAAGGTATTAAACCTGATAAAAAAGAAGTAAAAGAAACAACATTCAAGGATTTTGTAGAAGAAGTAAATGAAGAAACTGGTGAAACTAATCCAAATCTCATTTATGAAGATGATAATATTAATGATGAAAAATCGTCCGATAGTTCTTCAGATGGCTGGAAAGAAGTTAAATCAGATAATGAAGATAATTGTGAAGAAAAGAATAATAGATCTGATAAAGAGGAAGTAGAAGGGGATATAAATACAGATACATCTAACGAATAATATCTAAATAATCATTTTCTACATCTTTATCTTTAGGGATCTTATAAAACTTCTTATTATATTGAATATATTCCCCATAAGGACCAAAACTTAGTTTTATTTCCTTACTTTCGTGCGTTCCTAATATCTTAGGATATTTACTGAGATATTCAATATCATCTACAGTAATATCTTTTAGTTTCTTTTTTGTAAAAGTAAGATAGTTAGTTAATCCTATATTCTTATCTTTGTAGTTTATATATGGACCATATTTACCATTCTTAATATTTAGATTATCATCTCTTTTCATATCAGTTGATATTCTTTTCATAGATTTCTGTTCCATAACTATGGGATTTAGTAGATCGTAAACTTTTCTAATTACACTAATCCAGTCCTTCTTGCCTGAAGCAATCTTATCCAAGTCATTCTCAATATCTGATGTATATTTTGTGGTTACTATAACATTTATATTCTTTGAAAGATAATTCAAAACGTCTATTCCTAAATCAGTTAATACTATTCTGTTCTTTTGTAGAGGAGTGATACTCTCTTTAGTCTCATTCATTATACTATTGTCCTCTAAAAGAGTGCATATATCTTCCTCAACACTCTTACCTTCAATATTTTTTTTTGTAGCATACTTTCGATCAAGTATCGTTGAAATAGATGAAGCATATGTTGAGGGTCTTCCTATACCTGAAGATTCCATTTTCTTCACAATTGTTGATTCATCATAGTTTTGAGGAGTATTATGAATCTTTTCTTTCGTAATACAAGTTAGCAATCTCGCATATTTAGTTTTATTATGTTGAATCTTTTCTATCTCATGATTACCTGAATATATCAAGTATCCCAAATATGTTAAATATTTACATCTTTCTAAGAATGAACCATAATTCACAGTTTCTTCAGTTGTAAGATAAATATCGTGAACATCATATACAGCGGGTTTCATTTGACTCTCATAAGTTCTCTGAAGAATAAGATTGTATAGTTTAATTTCTATTTCACTAAACTTTTCAGGTTTAAGAACATTATCTAATCCTGTGGGTCTGATACATTCATGAGCATCCTGTGATCCTTTAACTTTCTTTTTCACAGATGATTTATAATATTCTTCACCAAATCTAGAAGTAATACTGCGTTTCAATAATTCTTTAAAATCTTGTGACATTTCAGTTGAATCAGTTCTCATATAAGTTATAAGACCATTCTCATATAGTTTCTGAGCGATACTCATAGTGCTTTTAGGTGATAGACCCATACTCTGTTGTGCACTCTGTTGTAGTGTAGAGGTTATTAGTGGTGGTTTAGGATATACTTTTTCTTTTCTTTCTTTCTTTTTTGTTACTTGAAATAATCTGTTTTTGATAAATAATTCATAGATCTCTTCAATATCTATTTCTTCTAACGTATTCGATAAAAGATAGACTGTTTCAATATCTCTTTTATCATTACTATACATTTTACCT
>Ga0233432_10005488_pt1 | contig 11008 bp, 12 predicted proteins | sample SI_122_August201_6_FD_179870 | JGI IMG/M metagenome (GOLD analysis project Ga0233432, IMG submission 179870) | Seawater microbial communities from Saanich Inlet, British Columbia, Canada - SI_122_August2016_10_MG | ecosystem: Environmental > Aquatic > Marine > Inlet | place: Canada: British...
CTTTAGACATTTCTGTTGAATCAGTTCTCATATAAGTTATAAGACCATTCTCATATAGTTTCTGAGCGATACTCATAGTGCTTTTGGGTGATAGACCCATACTCTGTTGCGCACTCTGCTGTAGTGTAGAGGTTATTAGAGGTGGTTTAGGATATACTTTTTCTTTTCTTTCTTTCTTTTTAGTTACTTGAAATAATCTGTTTTTGATAAATAATTCATAGATCTCTTCAATATCTATTTCTTCTAACGTATTCGATAAAAGATAGACTGTTTCAATATCTCTTTTATCATTACTATACATTTTACCTTTGATGTCATAAATTAAATCTGGGTCATGATTTCCAATTTCATCTTCTCTTTTCTTTATCAAACCTAAAAGAGCACTTTGAACTCTACCAGCTGAAAGACCTTTCTCTTTTGTATTGATATGTTTCCAAAGTAGAGGTGATAGTGAATATCCAATCAATCTATCAATACATCTTCTAGATTGCTGTGCATTCACAGAGTTCATATCTAAATGATGAATATTCTCTAATGAGTTTAGTATTGCTCTTTTAGAAATCTCATTAAATGTGATACGATTCTTTTCGCTATAGTTTAGTTTAAACAGATTACCACTATGCCATGCGATAGCATCACCTTCCCTATCGGCATCAGCAGCTAATAATATTCTTTTTCCTTTACCCATCTTTTTAATTTCTGAAACCTTTGATCGTTTATCTGAAAGAACTTCATATTTAGGTCTGAAGTTGTCATCAATATCTATTCCCAATTCTTTTTTCGGTAAATCTATAATATGACCGAAAGTTGCCATAACCTTAATATTTTTGGGAACATATGATTGAATCTTTCGTGCTTTTGCTGGTGACTCAACAAGCAATAGTGTATCCATTTTTATTTATTATAGTTTATTATAATTAAGATATAATTATAAATATCAAATTTTACTTAAATAATAATTGCTATATTATAGTAATAAAAACGAGTTCTTATATGAGAATGATGAATATAATGAAGTATATTAATCTTCGTTGTATTCCTCATACAAGGATGATTAAGAATAAATATGAATGTAGAGATTTTGTTCCAAAGATTAAAGAAAATAAACCAATTTATGCAAAGAGTTATAATGATACACTTAATATTCAGGTTTTTTCTAAAGTTCCTTTTCATGAAAGATATGAATCTAGAGATTTTTAGGGAAGAAGATATTCACTCATCTCAAGGATAAGTTTCTGCATTCAAGAATCTTAGTAAGTCCCTTAATATATTACTTTCAATTAATTGGGAATAATATATTAAGGGACTTACTACAGTGTAAGTTTGAGAGATACTGAGTATGTACGCGATTAGTAATTTTATTTTACTTAAAATATTTGTAATCCAACTATTAAGTCCCATTTTCCTTTGTTCAATTACTTCAGCGCTAAGGGTTACGAATTCGGATTTCCAAGTTCCTACAGTGGGGAAACGTTTAATGATTTTATTTATCTCATTAAGTTCACCTGTAACACCGTTAGCTGAAACTCCATATTTTTTAAGTTCTTTTATATTTTGATTCACTTTAGTTTTTAACGCATTTTTAAATGCTTCAAACTCACTATATCTTCTATCACTCAAATAAACGGGTGTACCGTTATCCATTGATTCCATTCTGTATTTAATTACTTTTCCATAAGAAATTGTCCCTGTAATTTTAATACTTTTGGGTAAACTTTTTTCATCTATATTAGGAGTGGGTGTAGATTCGGGCTGAGCTGGAGCGGTTTCAGCTGGAGCGGTTTCAACTGAAGAATTTAATCTCGCCGCTTGATCGGTATCAACTGAAGAATCTAATCCCGCCGCACCCATTCCTCTTGCGCTTTCTTTTGCTTTTTCAAGTTTCAATCTCTCTTCCTCCTTCTGTTCTAAAATAAAGGTTTCTATTTTTTCTAGTAATTTCTTAAGTCCTGAAACATTCATTACATCTAACTTCTTTAAATCACCTGGGAACTTATTTTTTATCGCCTCCCCATGAACGAGGTTTTCAGTTTTTTTTTCAATTTGTATTTTTAATTCTTCTTTATCTTCTTTTCGACTTATCTTATTTTCCTCCACAGTCCTTATTACCTTAGGACTGACGAAACCAGCCAACCCTGCTGCCACAAGCGAAGCCGGGTCCACCACCCCCCCCTTAATATTTCTACTTCTTTTGAGAGTCTTTATACGCTTCATAGTATTTCTACGCTTCATAGTATTTCTACGCTTCATAGTATTTCTACGCTTCATAGAGTTTCTACCTCTTTTAAGGGTTCTTCTTTTAAGGGTTCTTCTTAGAACTGATTTCTTCCTCAATGTTTTCTTAACCATTTATATATATATATATATATTAATTATACTATAGGAATAGATGGTTGATTTGTTATCTGTGTGAATACATCTTTCATTTATTATATAAGGATTATATAATATACTTAAATAAGATGTTAAATCCTAGTACTTATGAGCCTAGTTCAAGTAGTGATGAAGAGAGTGTAAACTCATCTGAGTTTTATGAACGCGATTACACAAATAATATTGGTTATCACAGGAGATTTGCCGAAAGAGATGGTAGATTCATGAATAATAGAAAATATAGCGATTATTCAGAAATGAGAAATAAATATTTTTCACCTGATGTAAGATGTGATAGAATAGTAGTAGATAGTAGTAATCATTCTACAACTAATAAAAATGAATATATTGTTAGATTTGATGAATCTAAAGATCATTCAACGGAGGGTTATGGTGTTTATAAGAATGTTATTGGTTTTAAACTCATATCTTGTTGTATCAGTAATCGTTTAAATACTGTTCATAGTAATAACAATAAATTAACCGTAATAGATCATAATGAATCATCATATGATATTGAATTAGATGTGGCTGTTTATACAGTCTCTTCATTAAAAAATCATTTGAAAACTAAACTGGATACTAGTACTGGATTGACATTTGATATCACAGTAGATCCTGAAGATGTCTTGACTATATCAGAAACAAGTGGACCACACAATTTCAGTTTGAACTTTCTAGATAGTTTGAAATCAAATAACTCTTCAATTGGAACACTTTTAGGATTCCCCTATGATAATCTTAGTGGTACAAATACATATACAGGGAATCATGCTGTTAAATTAAGAACTGGTTTTGTAGATTTAGTTATACCTGAATTACCCTATATGGCTTGTAAAAAGAATCCTCAATCAAAGAAATTAGTAGAAAGAATATCATTAACAAGTGAAACTAATAGATTTATATTTCATTCTCCGGAAGATTATAGTATCAATAATTATTTCACTCCTATTAATCTAGACAGAATAACAATACAATTATTTGATGAGAATAAAGATATTCCATATAATTCAATGCATGATAATTTCTTTGAGTTTGAAATTATAACATTACATAATACAGACATCTTGTAATTAGTCTCAAGCGGGAGAGGAGGGTGCAGAATAATTTAAACCAAATCCTCCTTCTGGAACGAATGTTTCAATGGTGTTTTTACCTGAATAATACTCTCCTGTTTTCTCCCTAATTAAGGCTTGTTTTTCTTCATATTTTTTTATAGCATAAGCCCATAGAACCTTCCATTTTTTCTGAAGGCGTCTAATCTTATCCTCATCGGAAACACCACCAGTATCATGAGCAAAACTTTCTTCCCAAGATATCCAGTCAGTGAAACTTTTAGAAGAAGAGATATTCAAAAACTTTACCATGTTTTCTATTATTTCTTCATCAGTCTTAGTATTTGTATTTTGTTTCAGAATCAGGGGTTCGGGACAGTTTTGATCCATACTCTTAAATTGATCTAGTCCAAATACGAACTTATCAGTGATTCCACTGAGGTAGCCTGTAACTGTGTTTCTTTTTTCTAAATGGTGAATTTCAGCTTGTGTTAAACTTCTAACATCTGTATCATTTAAATATTTAAGATGATGCCCAGGTTCAACACCACTACTATCGGCTTTTCCTCCAGCTATAACACTTTTTACTTCACATAACTTATTTTCACTAGATACATAAAAATCTACTCCTAGATTTTCACCATAAGACAATTCAACCTCAATATTTTCAGGACGTCCACCACGTTTTTTCAATGTTCTTTTTCTTCCCTTAGTAAGTTTCTTCTTTTTCTTTTTGGTAGGTTTCTTTTTCTTTCCTTTAGTCTTTTTCTTCTTCTTCTTAGTGCTTCCTCTAGAACTCGATTCTTTTTGTGCCATATATTCATTATATGAATATTTCAAAAGAGAAACCTTTTGAGAATTATTTTCAAAATCATATAACTGTGCTAATGTAGGATTACCTTTCATTTTTTTTATTTCCTTAGAACTTTTCATGGGGATTCCTTCTATCTCAGCAAACTTTTTAAAAATATTTTGAAGTTTTGTATCATTATTTAATAAGTTTCCCATCATTATAATCTGATCATCATCTGTTTCTCCAGGGAGAGGAACTTTACTTGCATTTATTTGTGCTCTTGCAAAAGATGTATCTATTGCCCAGGGATGCTGATGTCCTGTTAGTCTATTCTTAAGTGGATATCTTTTTCTTGGGGATAAAGGAAATCCACCATATTTCTTTTTCTTTTTAGTAGGTTTCTTCTTTTTCTTTTTAGTAGATTTCTTTTTCTTTTTAGTTCTTCCTCTAGAACTACTGGATGATGTCCTTGATCTTATTGATGATGTCCTTGATCTTATTGATGATGTCCTTGATCTTATTGATGATGTCCTTGATCGTATTGATGATGTTCTTGATGGAGCTCTAGAACCAGAAGATTCTAATACATTTCTTATAGAATCTAAATCACCTGGGGTTAAAACATAACTTATTCCAATCTTTTTGAGGATTTTTTCGGTTAATCCTGTAAAATCATAAAGTTCATCTGATCCAGAATGAGCTACCTCTTGATAACCTTCACTTTTAGCAGCATCTACAATCATATCATTTAACTCATTAAATTTACTCTTTTTACCATAACTATCTAGTAGTTCTTCTTTGATATGAACTTTATATTTTCTTAACTCCTCTTTAACATGATCTCTATATCCAGGAGATTCATCTTTTTTAAGAGCTACTTCAAGAAAAGTGTTGTATGTAAGCTCTTTTATTTTTTTACCAAATAACAAAAAATCTGTATCATTAAACTCAGATCCTCCATATGTTTTCATATATATTACATTATATTATTTATTTTCTGTATTTTCAGGTTGTTCAATATGTGCTCCTATAATTCGATCTACATCTCTTATTACCATCCCCACGGGTAATAAATCTTGAGTTTTCCAGTGCATTTGAGCATTCGTTATTTCAAAGATATTTCTGAATCTCATTAAAAGATGTAATGGGATTTGAATAATCTTATCTTCAGGTATACTCTTTTTCTCATTCATTTCTTCTGTCTTCTCTAATTTCTTAGATTCTTTCTTTAATTTTTTCAATTTATCTTTTTTATCTTTCCCTTCCATATACTTTAAAAGATAAAGTATATAATATATACAAACGCATAATTTATAAAAAACTCATTATGGATAAAAGTCTCACTATAGATAAACATTTAATAGCTTTTATCTCTTCACACGGAATCTTAGATATGTATGAATCTTTTCATTATTGGATCCCTATATATAGTTTTATCATATTTCTGTTCACTTTTCTTGAATTGTACACAATTCATTTTTTTGTATATTTAGGATCAATCTATCATTTTTCAAAAGATTTAGATGTAAATCCTATGACTACAACTTTAATATCTTTTCCGTTACTTTATTATAGAAACTATAGACTATCACAAAGATTTATATTATATTATTTAAGTTTTATACATACACCTTTAGCTTACTATCATTTTTTTAAAAAGTATAATCTTGATCTATGTATTTTATCCCTAACATTATTAACATATATATCTGTCTTTAAAATTAAAAGATTAAATGATACATTACAACTAATGATAAATAATCCTGGAGTAGATATTCAAAGATATGAACAAAAATTATTCTTATCTATTTTATTTTCTCATATTCTTGTTCAAAGTAATAAAATTTGATAAAAAGTATTTGAATATAAAAATAACTTAACTATAGAAATAATTTAACAAAAGATATGTTCTTTCCCAAAGAATATGATATGATTGATCCACTTTCTTATTACAATACGAAAGATACAATTCTTAAAGAAAATAAAGTTTTGTTAGATGAATTAAACTTTTATAAATCTATCCTTGAAATGAGAAACTCATGTATATTTAATCTTAGTATTAAGAAAATGAATGGGAAAAGAGTATGGTTTGATAAAGTAAGGACAGACCTTTTAGACCTTGAAATGTATGATACAGATGAAGAAATAGATGATATGATTCATAATCCTCCTAAACCTGAAAGATAATTTAAAGGATAGTAAGTATTAATATTAGAGAGATGTTTTCACAAACTTTTTTTTGTGTGCCTATTTGGTCATTATTGAATCGTGTTGTTTATAATGGACTTTATTATTTCTGTAAACCACTATTTAGAGTTGAGGATTATAAACTTGAACGTATAACATCTAATATTATCTCAAGTTATCATGGATTAAGATGTGTGAAATATGTTTTACAGGAATATTATGAGAGAGATATTCTTTTTACATATTTCCCAAATATGAATTATAATCATATATTACATTTTTCAATTAGTTATTTTATTTATGATATATTGAATGATATAAGAATAAAAAATCTAACTTTTACATTCTTGTTACATCATTCAATCTCAATTATTAGTGGTTTATATCTTTATTCTGTAGGATTATCACAACTATATCTTGTAGGTTTATTTGTAGAACTTTCAAATCTTAATTTGAACATTAAAGATATCTTAGACATTTTAGAAATGAAGAATATTGATCCGTATCTTATTAATGGATTATTATTCAGTGTAACATTTTTTATATCAAGGATAGTTTATGCTCCTATAGCATTAAGAAGTGCGTATATTCTTACGAATGAAGTGAATCATAATTATCAATGGTTATATAATGTGAAATTAATCAATTATAATATACCATTACTATTGATCATTTCATTTATAAGTCTTAATATTTATTGGTTTCATAAAATAGTCAAAATAATTATTCATAAATATGACAAAAAAAGATATACTATCTAATAACTATAATATTAGTTAATATATAATGAAAAATGATATGATAAGAATGATACTAATGGGATTAATTACAATGTGTATATTCGCATATATAGATTCGGGTTTATTTTTAACTTTAGAAGAAGATCTTACTGATTATATAAAATATTCTAAATATCTTGATGATTATACGAGACCAGTGTTATTGGGGGGGATAGCATCTGCAATAGCTATTCTTATTTCAAAGAGTATTAAAAAATATATAATATTACCTAATTTCAGAATTATAGAACATCCTTTAATAGACGCAACAGGGATATTAATAGGCACATTTTTGGTTATCATGAGTTATGAGTTTTTAAAATATTAATGGATATAGGTTCTATATAAGAATCTTATCTAGACATTTGGAACATGTGGAGCAAACTCACTACCTACAACTATGAACTCTTCCCCTTCTTTTACTCCTTTTGGAACCACGATATCATATTCACTTCCGCCGAGTTCGATCCCAAGATGATCACCTTGTTCAGCGCCTTCAGGACAAGTAAACTCATATTCCACAAGGAACTTTTCTTCATCAATTAGACCGTCCAGTGCGCCTGAGATGCCAGCTCTTTCATATGGATCTTCAACATCATAAAAATTCATCGCAATTTCTTTCATTATTTTGCGAACATCTTCTAGTGTATTTTCACTAGAAACTGTAGCATATCCCCCTGTAAATCGCGAATCTTTTGCCTTTTGAATGTATATTTTTAATTTATTAAAGCTCTCCAGGGCTTTCCTGTAGTATTTATTTCTCTTTCTCTCTTCCTCTTTCTTTCTCATTTCTTCTTCTCTCGCAGCTTCCGCATCTCGGGCCTGCTTAAATTGATCCCGAAGCCTCTGCGAAGCATATGCTTCGCCTTGACCCGGACTTCCACCTTTCTTAGTGAATCTTTTCCCTCTAGTCTTACGCTTACCTTTAGTTTTATTCTTTTTCTTCCCTTTAGTTTTCTTTCTACCCTTCTTCTTAGTCCTTTTACTAGCACCCGTGGGTTTGTTCATATATTCTTCATGTATATCTTTGAGCTCTTTCATTTTATATCCCATTGTACCATTTTTAGTATAAAATAAATCTGGTTTACCATCAACTGTGGCAAGTGTTCTTGCTAAAGAATCCATCTCATTCATTATTTCGGACCATTTATCTGTCCATAATTTCTTTACTCCAAAATGAGGGGGACCAACATATTCATCTTTAACAGTTTTCTTTAAATTACCAAATAGACGTTGCATTGCAGTTCTAAAATTCATTCTATTCTTGTGCTCTTTTTCCTCTCTAGCTTTTCGTTCCTCAGATGTTTCACTCTTTTTTGGTTTAGTAGTAACAACTGGTAAGTTTTCCATCTCTCTCATAATAGATGAATATGAACGTGATAGTGATGGACTTCTTTGAGAAATTGTTCTAGGTCTTCCACCTCTAATTCTCTGAGTCCTTACTCTTTTAGAACGCATATTCTTTTTCACTCTTTTCCTCTGCAAACTCCTTAAAGTAACCATACTAATATATATATAATATTAGCATAGATTTTTTATTTAAAGAAGATTTATTATTATATTTGTATAAATAATGTGGTGTGATGAAATTATTCGATTATTCAACAATACTTATAATTTAAACTTAAGTATTCAAAGAAGTGAGTTCTTTTATGAATTATTCAGTTCTACATTTAGATTTGAAATAAATCATGAAGATATTGATGATATTGATGATGAGGATTGTTCTATTACAATAACAAATCTAGAGAATAATGTTGAAACTGAATATGAAATAGATAGATTTATATTTTGGTTTCATACTATTTTCTACAGAGAATTAGTCAATGAATTAGAATTATTGAATAATGGTAATAATGAATATGAAGATATTGTTTACAGAGTTGAATCACTTGAAAGAGTCATTGACACTTTCAAATATGTAGAAAAAATAGATGATTTTGAGGACTTCTTTGAGTCATTAAGGATATACATTGAAAATATGAATTATTAGTTAAATCTTTCATTTAATACAATTATCTTCTTTTAGTCAATCTTTTTTTATTAGTTCTTCTCTTATTAGTTAACCTTTTCTTTTTATTAGTTCTTCTACTATTTCTTTTCTTAGTGAATCTTTTCTTAGTGAATCGTTTAGATTTTCTACGAATAGTTCTCCTCTTTCTTTTTTTCTTTAAAGAACCACCACTACTTTCCCAACTCTTTCGTGCTTTATACTCACTATAGCTTAAGTACTTATTTCTCCCCTTAACATATTTATCAGTACGAAATCTATAACCAGCAGCATCAGACATTTCCGTATAACTTTCATCTGTTAGGGGGGCGGGGTGGCGCGCCGGGGGGTCCATATTCATATAATAGAATACTCCAGTTTTACAAAGATTAGATCTAAAATTTTCATAATAAGTATTATTCAAATGAAAATAACTTATGTCTATATTTGGCAGATATTGAAAAGTAACATTTATTCGTTTTTTTTTAAATTCAGGTCTATGCTCCGGGACATTTTCTTTTTTGTAAACTTTGTTCTGAAACCAATTCGCACGTTCAGACTGATTTTTATAACACCCCCCACTTCCTAGTTTACTTTCAGAAAACTCATGATTACAAGGCACCACTATTAATTGTATCGGATTAGAAGCAGTTGAAGTAAATTCAGCTTTTTCAATACCAAGATTTTCATAATGTTCCTTTGAAGAACTTGTTAAAATATTTACAAAAATCATAGCGGTTTGTTGTGTTCTAAATAATTCAGAAACATATAATAATACTTCGTTATTGAATACCATTTGTTTAAGAAAAAAATGAAGAATATCATGAGCTACCCTTGCTGCATCTATAACACCACTACGCGTTAGTGAAGTATCAGTATAACCGTGACCTTGTCCAGCATTATGTGTAGATTGCCCGTGTCTAATAATACAGAGATGTTTTTTATTTAATAATTGTTTTAACATTCCTGAAGGGTAGTATCGGGTTCTGCGGCCGCGGGACCCTTCTGCGGCAGTTTTTTTGGGTTCTTTGATTTCTACCTTTATATATGTATTAGTATCAAAAGTCATTACACTAATTCCCGGTAACAGTAAATCTCTAAATTTTGATAAACCTATCCTTTCCTTTTCTCCTTCTATTGGAATCCCTTCATGTTTCATACATAAATAATAATCTTCTCCACGGTTTATCAATACAAATACAACACAATTATAGAACTTGAAATCTATATCAAGTTCTCCCTTAATTTTTACCCCAGGTATTTTATTTAGTGTTTTCATAACTCCAGTCGGACCGTATGTATTCTTATAATCTTTCATAAGCTGATAAATACTTTTGCTTGGGTTATTTGCGGGATATAACAAGTCCAAAAAACATCTTATTCTTGAAGAGTGTGAAAAAAGAACAGCTAGTGGCCTATTATTCCTAATTTCATCCTCAGTCTTTGTTATATCCTGTAATTGCGTTCCCACTGATTGAACTACTCTCTGAGGAGTTATTTCTGTATCTCTCAGCACTAAGGATTCTCGTGACATATCCTATTACTTATACATATACTTACATTTTTTTCCATATTGATTTTATTATCTAATACATTTTCTTATACATTTTCTTTAGGAAGAATAGTTCTTCCTTCCACATATCTTTATTCGTTTTATTACTAAGTTCTTTGAAATCCTTTTCCAAGTTTTCTTTATTTTCTTTCAACTTCTGAATCTCTTCTTCTGTAAAGGTATAAATAGGTAGTTTGATAAGATAATCATATTCATTTGTAATCTTATTAAAATCTGGTAGATTTTCACATGGAATACTCTTACCATTAGAACATCCTG
>Ga0233432_10005492_pt1 | contig 11002 bp, 8 predicted proteins | sample SI_122_August201_6_FD_179870 | JGI IMG/M metagenome (GOLD analysis project Ga0233432, IMG submission 179870) | Seawater microbial communities from Saanich Inlet, British Columbia, Canada - SI_122_August2016_10_MG | ecosystem: Environmental > Aquatic > Marine > Inlet | place: Canada: British...
AATTGAACCAACCATCGCGCGGTAGCCAAAGATTGGCTTACGTGAATTGGTAGCTATAACCTCTGATGAAATACCTAGCGCTGGTAATAAGATAATATACACCTCTGGGTGCCCTAAGAACCAGAACAAATGCTGGTACAATACTGGTGAACCACCGCTATAGCTTAATACCTCGCCACCAATGAAAATATCACTTAAGTAAAAAGAGGTACCGATCAAACGGTCCATCATTAGCAATAATGCTGCACTCAATAATACGGGGAAGGAAAGCACACCCAATACCGCCGTTACGAAGAATGCCCATATGGTTAAAGGCAATCTTGTCATGCTCATCCCTTTAGTACGCATATTTATCACCGTAACGATGTAATTAAGCGATCCCAACAAAGAACCAACGATAAAGAATGTCATAGAAATCAACCAGAGCGTCATACCCGTTCCAGAACCTGGCATGGCCTGAGGCAACGCAGATAAAGGAGGATAAACCGTCCAACCTCCTGAAGCAGGTCCTGACTCAACAAATAATGAAGCGATCATGACGACTGAACTCAAGAAGAAGAACCAGTACGAGAGTGCATTCATGAAACCTGAAGCCATATCACGTGCACCAATCTGCAATGGGATAAGTAGATTGGAGAATGTACCTGAAAGACCTGCTGTTAGGACAAAGAATACCATGATGGTACCATGAATGGTAACCAGTGCTAAGTACATGTTAGGATCCATAACACCATCTGGTGCCCACTTACCTAAAAAGAATTCTAAGATGGGGAAACTCTGTTCTGGATAAGCGAGTTCTAATCGGAAGAGCATGGACATCATAACACCCACAATTCCCATGATCATACCGGTAATCAAAAACTGCTTACCAATCATTTTATGGTCCATCGTAAAGATGTACTTCGTGAAGAAATTCTCCTTATGATGGTGCTCCATCAAATGATCCTGAAAGTGCTCGTTTTTTGTCGAAGTAGTTGACATAGCTTTTTTAATTACGTCTTAATTACAAAGTCTCAGCGACCGTTTTTTGTTCCTTGATCCATGCATTGAATTCATCTTCTGTTTCAACGATGATTTCCATTTGCATGTTGTAATGAGCTGCACCACAGATTTTGTTACACAACAATACGTAGTTAAACTCCCAGACGTCTTCACCTTTTGCCAAGCGAATTTCATTCACTTCAGCAACGTGATTTTTCACGTCCTTATCTTGGCGGATTTCAGCGGTGGTTTTGGTGGGTGTGAACTGGAAATAGGTTTTTGAACCCGGTACACAGTTCATTTGCGCCCTAAAATGCGGGAAAAATGCAGAGTGAATGACATCTTGTGATCGGAATTCAAATTTAATTGGCTTTCCAACCGGCAAGTGCAACTCTTTCGTAATGATATCATCCGAAGAGTAAGCATCTTTCGTATCTACACCAACGATATTAGCGCCGGCTATTTCATGCACTGTTGCATAACCTAATTGGTTATCTCCCCCACTATAACGCGCGGTCCAATTAAATTGTTGAGCGTAAAGTTCAATAACTATAGGTTCTTCTTCATTTTCGGGCATCATTAATCCACTCCATACATTAAGACCCCAAATGATAAGAACTGCAAGGAAGAGCGCTGGAACGACAGTCCAAAAAAGCTCTAGCTTATTGTTGTGCTCATAATACACAGCTTTAGTGCCTTTTTTTCCTCTGTATTTATATCCGAAGTAAAATAGTATGGGCTGAACGATAAAGAACACAACATTAATAATGAGCATGCTCAAGTTCCACAAACTATCAATTTCTGAACCGTGCTCCGATGAAGGTGCAGGCAGACTATGGTAGCCCCAAGCCCAATACATAACCAACACACTAATAACAAAGCCCATCCCTACTAATAGGAGTAGCTTGCCCTGTGTGTCATTATCTTTTTCGCTGACCTGATTATCCTTACCACCTTGAATAGATGAGGAAATCTCAGAGATGCGCATCACCTGAACAATAGTCAGGACGGCGAGTACGATTAATACGATGATGGAAACTGTATTCATTATCTAAGTCTCTTTTTCGAATTATTGTTGGAAGTACTTTGACTCCGTTATCATTGGGTGATTCTTATGTAATAAAGGTGCCTTCGCTAGACTGCTCAGAACAACGATAATAAACAATCCTGTGAAGAATAAGATAGCACCCAACTCTAGTAAACCGAATCCGTAATGATCGCCTACCGTTCCTGGCATTATCATTACATAGTGATCCATGTAGTGTCCAACAAGCACGAAGAACGCTGCCATAACTACTGTTCCTGGAACCCGCTTAGCAGGACGGCTTAATACAGCCAAAACTGGCAGTAAGAAGTTCAACGTAAGCATGGTGAAGAAAGGCACTTTATATTGATCAAAACGTTGCATGTAGTACGTAACCTCTTCCGGGATATCCGCATACCAGATCAACATAAACTGAGAGAACCATAAGTAGGTCCAGAATACCGAGAATGCGAACATGAACTTACCTAGATCATGCATGTGGTTCTCATTAATCCACTCCATGTGTCCTTTGCCCTTGAGATAGAGCGTAATAAGAATTAATGCAGCGAAAGAGCTAACGAACATTCCCGCAAATGTGTACCAACCAAAGAGGGTTGAGAACCAGTGCGTATCAATGCTCATGATGAAATCCCAAGCAGAAGTTGAAGAAGTAACTGCATAGAATACTGTAAAGGCTGCAGCGACTCCGCGGTTTTTCTTCCACATCGCTACACCGTCACCAGAATCGGACAACAATGAATTTTTACGAAGCATTTTTGCTGCCCAGATCCAACCTACAGTGTAGACTATGGCGCGTATACTAAAAAATAAAGGGCTTAAGAAGCCTGTCTTTTCGGCTATAATTGCATCATAATTTGGGTGTCCTTGTACATCGATACCTTCTACCATCCAGTGGAACATATGATGAACATGTCCAAATCCAAGAAACGAAATGATTAAGATTACAATCAATGGAATCACAATGGCAAATGCCTGTGCTTCCATGACTCTTAACAATCCTGCTGACCATCCAGCCTGCGCCACATATTGAATACCCAAGAAGAACAACTGACCCAATCCTAAACCAAGGAAGAAGATAGCTGCCACATACAATGCACTCCAAGGACGATTCGCAATTTGATGCGCCTCATGTGCTGCATGCGCATCGTGTTCCAGTGCAGACTCAATCATTGCGGCATGTGCTTCACCTGGGTAATCATCGTTACCTGCATGGCCATGATCATCGTGTTCCAGTGCAGACTCAATCATTGCGGCATGTGCTTCACCTGGGTAATTATCGTTACCTGCATGGCCATGATCATCGTGCGGTGCATCAGCGTGGTCATCGTGACCTGCATCAGCGTGGTCATCGTGGCCTGCATCAGCGTGGTCATCATGACTTGCATCAGCGTGGTGCTCAGTAGCATGACTGCTGTGCCCATGATCCGCTTCGTTAGAAGAAGATCCATTCAAGGCAAATCCAACGATCCAAAGGATAGCACCTACTACCGTAAGTGCGATTGCCAACTGTTTTGTTTTTGAACTAAACTCAAACATTCTCTTCAGCGGTTTTTATTCTTGATCTTCTCTAAGCTTCACAACGTAACGAACAATCTTCCAACGCTCGTCATACGTCAACTGGGATGCGTGCGATCCCATAATTCCTTTACCGTGCATGATCACATGGTACATAGAACCAGGTGTGATGTCGCGGTCTTTGTATGCTGGTACACCAAGGATTTTTTCCTGCTGCACCAAATTTCCATTACCGTCGCCCTTTTCGCCGTGGCAATTCACGCAGAAAGTGGTGTACAACTCCTTTCCTTCTTTCAATACATCCTCAGAAAGAAAAGACTCGGGCATCAATAACCCAGCTTTAGCAGCATCGTAACCTTCATTTGTGTTACTGTATTCGTAAGGATGGTAGCCACGCGGTACTGTTCCTTCCACTGGGAGCTGAGCACTCAATCCATTTGCGAACTGGTACGCAGGCTCGTAAGTCTCTAATGAAGGACTGGTGTACATATCGTCCATGTACGTATATCCAGGGGTCGTCTTATCAGCATTACAGCTTGCTAAAAACGCAGCTGAAGCTAAGAGTAGTAGTGTAGATAAACGCTTCATTATTAGTCTTCTAATTTTGAAATTTCCAATGCACCCAATTCCTGAAGTTTTGCAGTTAAAGCAGCCTCGTCGCCTTCCAACTCAACTTCCATTAAGAAGTGATCGTCAGTCGTACGAGGATCAGGATTTTGTGCTTTGGCGCCCGGATATAATCCGTTTACAGCGAAATAGGACCAACACATCAAGTGTGCAGCAAAGAATACCGTCAATTCGAACATAATAGGCACAAACGAGGGCATGTTTATAAACCAATATGCGTTTGGTTTACCACCAATATTTTGTGGCCAATCGGCAATCATTGTGTAATACGTCAACCAAGAAGCAAAAGACAAACCGATTAAGCCGTAGAAAAATGCCGCTGTACTCAAACGCGTTCTTTTTAGGCCTAAAGCTTCATCCAAACCGTGAATTGGGAATGGTGAGTACACTTCGCTGACGCTAAAACCGTTTGCACGGAGATCTTTAACCGCATCTAAAACGACATCGTCGTCGTTAAATAGTGCGCGTACGATAGGATTATGTTTAGTGTGCCCCATGTTCGTCGTGGTGTTTTTTAAAGTTTTCGCCAGAAGATTTTAGAATCGTCTTTAATTCTGCCTGTGCAATTACAGGGAACGTTCTAGCGTACAAAAGGAACAAGACAAAGAAGAAACCGATGGTTCCTACGAAAATACCAATGTCAACAAACGTAGGAGAGAACATTGACCAAGATGATGGCAAGTAATCTCTATGTAATGAGGTAACAATAATCACGAAACGCTCGAACCACATACCAATATTCACAACGATGGAAATGATAAAGGTGAATACGAGATTGGTTCTTAATTTCTTCGACCACATGAACTGAGGAGAGAATACGTTACACGACATCATTGCCCAATACGCCCACCAGTAAGGTCCAGTAGCCCTATTCAAGAAGGCATATTGCTCATATTCGACACCTGAATACCAAGCGATGAAGAGCTCTGTGATGTAAGCCACACCCACAATAGAACCTGTAACCATGATAACGATATTCATCATCTCGATGTGCTCTATGTTGATGTAATCCTCCATTTTGAAGATTTTACGCACGATCAAAAGAAGTGTCTGTACCATGGCAAAACCTGAGAAAATCGCACCTGCTACGAAATACGGTGGGAAGATGGTCGTGTGCCATCCAGGAATTACTGAAGTAGCAAAGTCCATCGATACGATCGTGTGTACTGACAATACAAGCGGAGTTGCAAGACCAGCCAACACAAGAGATACCTCTTCAAAACGTTGCCAATGCTTTGCTTTACCACCCCAACCAAATGAGAGTAGTTTATAAATGTGCTTTTGGATAGGGTTGATTGCACGGTCGCGAATCATTGCAAAATCCGGTATCAAACCTACATACCAGAATACAGTACTTACTGTTAGATAGGTAGAAATCGCGAACACGTCCCATAAAAGAGGCGAGTTGAAGTTGACCCATAGCGTACCGTACTGGTTTGGAATTGGCATTACCCAATACGCCATCCAGATACGACCCATGTGAATCAACGGGAATAAACCCGCCTGGATTACAGAGAAGATGGTCATCGCTTCCGCAGAGCGGTTGATGGCCATTCTCCATTTTTGACGGAAGAGTAAGAGTACTGCAGAAATCAATGTCCCTGCGTGACCGATACCTACCCACCATACAAAGTTGGTAATATCCCAAGCCCAATCAATGGTCTTGTTCAGTCCCCAAACACCAATACCGGTGCCGATGGTATATAGGATACATCCTACACCCCAAAGGAACATGACAAATGCGATAGAGAAGGCAATCCACCATGAACGTGGTGCTTTGGACTCTACCGGTTTAGCTATATCGTTCGTGATGTCTGAATAAGACTTGTCACCGAGGATCAGCGGATTTCTAACAGGCGATTCGTAATGCATGTCGCTTTCTTAATTTATTAGGCTCTGTTTCTAACTTTAGTCTGGTAGAAGATGCTAGGCTGTGTGCCTACTTCCTCAAGAAGGTGGTAAGCGCGTTCCTCTTGCTTGAGGTGACTTACTTCACTCTTAGGGTTATTTACATCTCCGAAAACAATGGCTCCAGATCCACAAGCCTGAGCACAAGCTGTAGTGAATTCACCGTCGGTTAATTGTCTTCCGTCTTTCTTTGCTTCTAGCTTACCCAATTGGATACGCTGAATACACAATGAACACTTTTCAATGACACCACGAGCACGAACCGTTACGTCCGGGTTCAATACCATTCTACCGTAGTCGTCTTGTGACGGGTTCACGTCTGTAAATTTGTCGTTCACCTGATAGTTAAACCAGTTGAAACGACGTACTTTATAAGGACAGTTGTTCGCACAGTAACGTGTTCCAATACATCTGTTGTAAGCCATATGGTTCAATCCCTCACGTGAGTGTACCGTTGCTCCTACAGGACAAACTGTCTCACAAGGTGCGTGATTACAATGCTGGCACATTACCGGCTGGAATACTACTGATGGACTCTCAGAAGGAACTTCCATTTTCGCGTATTTCTCGATCGCGCCTACACCTTCTTCCTCTGCAACCTCTTTGGTCATATCAGAAGAGTAGTAGCGGTCGATACGCAACCAGTGCATATCACGGTGACGACGTACTTCATCCTTACCCACCACAGGAACGTTGTTTTCCAGTGAACAGGCAACGACACAAGCACCACAACCTGTACATGAGTTCAAGTCAATAGACATGTTCCACATGTGCGAAGTTTCGTGATCTTGATCGTCCCACAAATTCGCCTCAAAAGAAGTAAGTGGGCCTTTGTAAGATTCAAAAGTTGGCTTTTCATTCCATTCTTTCGCATTACCAGATAAGAACGTAGGTAAGTTGATTTCATTCACAATCTTACGTCCCATCATGGTGTGGGCCAATTGGACCGAAGCGAAACCGTGCTCAACTTCAGTAGCAACTACTGTAGCCTCCGCGTAACTTACTGCTGGCGCCAGAAGTGAATTTGCATTCACACCGACATTGTTACCAACTTTACCCGCTTCCGTTCTACCAAAACCTACGGCAAGACCAATACTACCTTGCGTCTGACCGGGCTGAATCCAAACCGGTACATTTTCAAGTGTTGTGCCATCTACAGTAATGTTGATGGTATTACCATTCATTGAACCGTTGGATTGCGCTTTTACCTCTACTCCATAGGCGACTGCATCAGCTGCGCTCATCACCACGTAGTTGTCCCACGACAAACGAGTTACCGGATCAGGTAATTCGTACGTCCATGGGTTATTCGCATTTGATCCAGCACCCATACCTGCTTTGGTATACGTGTAGAATTCTAATCCTTTTAATGGCGCACTTACAGCAACATCACTCATATCCAGTGTGCCAGTAGCAACTTCTTCTATGGCGACGTCGGCAAAACCATCGTGCAGCAAGGCATTCCAAGCTTTCGATGAGTTTGCAGAAGTAGCACTTGCTTTTATGAGTTCAACAGCGCTTTCTGAACCACCTGCGAGTGTATTTACAATCTCGACTGCACTCTTGCTATCAAACAATGGACTAATGGTCGGCTGACCAACTGCATAGACACCACTGGCTGGTGCTGCATCTGTCCAAGCCTCTAGATAGTGGCTCATTGGTAATGCAACTGCAGCTTTAGAAGCTGTTTCGTCCAATCGATCTGCAATACTAACCAAGCTTACTTTTTCTGCCAAAGACGCCATTGCTGAACTGAAGTGCAGCACATTCGTATCTAAGGTTACCACGCTCGTTACGTCACCCGATTTGATATCTTCAAGTAACGCTGCAAAATCGGTATCAGAACCTGATGCAGTGAAATCTAACCTTGAAGTGTTAAACGCTTCAGAAGCTAATAATTCATTTGTCTTTGCGGCCAATTTCTCAGCTGTTGCTGAATTCAAACCGTTCAATACTAATGAACCAGAACCCTCGGCAATTAATTCATTCGCGACACCTTCTACTGAAAGCTTGATGTCTTCACGCAATGCTGGAGCAGATACTGTAGCAACTCCTACTGCATTAGCGACCTTATTATATACATGAGCCAATACTGATTCGTATTCGCTCACTTTTGCTTTAATTCGTACATCTGCATTTGCGCCAGATAAAGACAATCCAGACTCTGCTTGAATGTGGCGCAACATATCACTACCCGGCTTACGAGCAGCGGCATAAGCGCTGTTTAAATTTTCACCGCCCCAATCTCCTAAGAAATCAGCGCCTACTGCAAAAACAAGACGTGCCTTAGCCAATTCAACTGTAGGCAAACCACGAACACCCGTTAGCGCTTCGTAAACATCGGCTCTATTGCTTTGGCTTACTGCATCAACACTAACATGACGTAATCCCAGTTTCGCAATAGCACTCTTTAATGCTGGAGAAATTACCGTTCTCGTTAGTAGTACACTATTTTCTGTCAGTAAAGACTGTGCTTTAGTGATGGCTTCCTTCCAAGAAGTGGCTGCCCCATCCATCATAGGACTGTGCATGCGAGCACCATCATATAAGCTCAAAACAGATGCCTGAACGCGCGCGTTTGTAGTACCGTTAAAGATGGCATCGTTGTTCGGTTCAATTTTGATCGGGCGGCCTTCGCGAGTTTTTACCAAAACAGAGGCGAAATCGTATCCGTCGTAAAGTGACGAGGCATAGTAGTTCGCAATACCTGGCGTTAAGCTATCAGGCTTAACCACGTAAGGAATACTTTCTACGATTGGCGCCTCACAAGCTGCGAGCGTTGCTGCTGCTGTTGAGAAACCCATGAATTTCAAAAAGTCACGACGGGACGTGCTGCTTTCAGCAAGCTCGTCATTACCTAAGAAGTCCGCCTGCGAAATCTCATTAGAGAATTCGTTTTGCGCGAGCTTTTCTGATAGTTCAGGATTGGATTGATCCTCAATTCCTCTCCAATATTTGTTGTTCTCAGTCATTGCTGTGCTTCTATTAGTAGTGACACTTACCACACTCTAAACCACCGATTTTTGCTGCAGTGATTTTTTCGCCGTGGTACTTTTCTGTTAATTCTTCGTGGAAGTCTTGGTAGTAACCGTTCTTCTCAAACTGAACCTCCGTCTCGCGGTGACAATTGATACACCAACCCATCGTCAATTCTGAGTACTGGTACATTTCTTCCATCGTCTCCACCGGGCCGTGACATTCTTGGCACTCTAGTTTCCCAACATTCACGTGCTGGCTGTGATTAAAGTAGACAAGATCCGGCAGGTTGTGAATACGCACCCATTTGATGGGTCGCTCTTCATAATCTTCAATGTATTCGCGATTTCCACCATCCCAGCCAATAGCCGCATAGATTTTCGCTATTTCTGGTGAACTTTCACCATCGTATTTTAAGTTGCCTGACGCATCGGTAATTTCCGAACCATCAACGTACATGTGACAGTTCATACATACGTTCGCAGAAGGAATGCCCGAATGCTTTGAATGACGCGCTGAACTGTGGCAGTAGTTACAATCAACTTGATTCTCGCCAGCATGAAGCGCGTGAGAGAAGGCAATGGGTTGTTCAGGCTGGTAGTTCTGCTCTACGCCGATACCACTCATCCACCAATAGGCTTGGTTAAGGAACAACACGGTTACTACAATCGTAGCGACAGTAACAAAACCCTTGTTGTTGATCAAACGGCCCCAGAACCAACCCGCCTCATCGAGAATGGATACGGGATCCTCGCCTTGAACAAGACGAAGTGTATTCTTCATGCGAGCTAGAAGCATCACCATGACAAACAAAAGCAATCCTAAACCTAAGGTGATTTGCTTGCTGTAATCCTTCGATTCAACCACCACAGTTGTTCCGCCGGTAAGATCGCCGCCTGGAGGAACTTGTTTAACATCGCCCTCAATGGTGTATTGAAGAATGTCAAAAATGTCTTGATCGCTTAAGGTTGGGAATGCACTCATTACAGAGCCATTGTACTCTTCGAAGATTGCAATAGCATCTTCATCTCCTGAAGCACGTAGTTCTGCGTTGTTACGAATCCATTTTTTCAACCACTCTTCAGAATACTTGTCTGTAACTCCCGTCAAAGCAGGACCTACAAGTTTCTTGTCTAACTTGTGACAGCTTGCACAATTTGATTTGAAGAGCTTCTTCCCGTTCTTGGCATCGCCCTCGAAGGCTTGCAGGGTTGAGGCAGAGAATAAGAAAATAAACACCGCCAAAAGGGTACTTAATTTTCTGAATTTTGAGGTAGTGTACATATGAGGCCTATATATAGCTATTCAGTGTCGCGCAAAAATAATGTGCAGAGGCCACAAAAAGGTTGTAATTCAAGGGAAATTATAATTTAAATTCGTTCTAAATTAAAGGTTGATGATGACCATTCGCCTGTTTGGGACCGCGCAACAGTACTTTTGAAAAATATAAGGCTCGCTACTATGCTCCGAAAGTTGTTTCTTATCTTGTTAATTATCAATGCAATGCCACTAGCTTCTAGTGCAAAAATGGTAGAGTCACGCATGAGCGATACGCTTGATATTCCCCTTGATTTAGATAGTGCCTACGCGCATTATATCACGGAGAAACAAGGTGAATTTTTTGAAGGCTACACCATTCAACTTTTCAGTGGAAATCGGGCGGGTGCAAACAAATTAAAAGGTGAAATAATTGCCAAAGGGAAATTCAACGCCGTTCGCTTGGTTTACCTCGCACCCAACTTTAAAATACAAATAGGTTCATTCCCTGATATAGGCAGCGCTCAGCGAGATTTGGTGGAATGGAGGCTTCTCTATCCCGATGCCTTTGTTGTCAAAACCCAGGTACCCTGGTACCCTATTGAACTGCCTCAGGATGTTCCCGCAGATACAGTAAAAGTCGACGACGTAAATTCTCCTGAATAGAAGCGAAATATAGATTGATATCACCCC
>Ga0233432_10005493_pt1 | contig 11001 bp, 7 predicted proteins | sample SI_122_August201_6_FD_179870 | JGI IMG/M metagenome (GOLD analysis project Ga0233432, IMG submission 179870) | Seawater microbial communities from Saanich Inlet, British Columbia, Canada - SI_122_August2016_10_MG | ecosystem: Environmental > Aquatic > Marine > Inlet | place: Canada: British...
AACCCTCATAATCTATTGAATTATAAGGGTTTAACTTTTATTGTTGCGGTCTGGACGGGACTCGAACCCGCGACCCCATGCGTGACAGGCATGTATTCTAACCAGCTGAACTACCAGACCGTTCTTTTAAAAAGAAATGCAAACTTAAAAGATTTTTTAGTAACTCAAAACATTTTCTGTCTTTTAAGTAAGTATGAGGTGATTATTTGATCATATCCTTTGTTAATATCAACTTCAACAAGATCTATTTTATATTGTAAACACTTTAGTCTAAGTATATCTAAAAATTCACCAATTCTTTTTAAATAATCTTTTTTATAATGTGAGGGATTTAATTTAATACTCTCACCACTCTCAACATCAATAAAATTATATGGTTTATTATCAAATTCTAACAAATGTTCGCTAGCGACATCTGACACATAAAATAAAACAATCTCATGCTTTTTATGTTTTAAATGTTTTATTGCATCAAATATTTTTTCCAAATCATTGTCATCTGAAATCATATCTGTAAACATAAAAACTAAAGACCTTTGGCTAATCCTATCTGCAATTTCATGTAAAGCAGAAATTGTTGAAGTTTTTCTATTATTTAATTTTGCATTAACTGAAAGGACATTTTCAAGCTCTTGGTATATTAATTGATGATGACGATTAGAAGACTTTGCCAGAATATGTGTTTCAATTTCATCTGAAAATGTACTAATACCAACAGCATCTCTTTGTTTTTTAAATATATTCATTAAAACAGCTGAAGCATATACACTAAATAAAATTTTATTCGGTTTTTCAAATGTAACCTCATCAAAATTTGGATAATACATTGAAGAAGAAGTATCTATTATTAATTGACATCTCAAGTTAGTTTCTTCCTCAAATCTTTTAACAAATAATTTGTCAGACCTTGCAAATAACTTCCAATCTATATGTCTAGTACTTTCACCAGTGTTATATAATCTATGTTCCGCAAATTCTACAGAAAACCCATGGTATGGACTTTTATGTTTACCAGTTATAAAACCCTCTACAACTTGTCTTGCAAAGAACTCTATATTATTTGGAAGTTTAATTTGATTAATATTGTCCATAAAAAAAAGGGCTTAAAGCCCTTTTAAATTTAGTGATTATTACATGTGGGCTTGTAATTTTTCTAAAATTTGAGATTTTGGTACAGCACCCACTAATTTATCAACCACTTCTCCATTTTTAAAAACTAATAATGTAGGTATATTTCTTACTCCATATTTAGTAGGAGTATCAGAATTACTATCTACATCAACTTTTCCAATAACTGCTTGACCATCAAGTTCATTGTGAAGCTCGTCAACTATAGGACCAATTGTTCTACAAGGACCACACCAAGTAGCCCAAAAATCAACTAAAACAGGTTTATCTGAGTCTAATACAACTTCTTGAAAATTTTGATCTGTAATTTCTAATGCCATTTTTTTATTTTTTTATTATACAAATTTATAAATTTATTTTGTCAATTTATAGACAATTTTACTACTTCTAAATTATTTATCTCATTAATAAATTCCTTATTAATATCAACTTTTATTTTTCTTGAAAGTAAATCAACATCATAATTTTGATTTTGATTAATTACATTTAAAATTAAAGAATGTTTACCTTTATTTTTTTCTATTATATCAACTGTTTTTTCAACTATATCTTCTGAAATATTATCCAGTTTAACTCTTAAAACAACATCTCTTATTTCACTATCAATAAGCTCTGACAAAAGACTTATTGAAGAAATTTTAAACTCAAGATCATCATTGTAAAATTTCTTTTTAACACGTCCAGAAAGATGAATTAGCCATGAAGGGGTTAAAAAAGATTTGAATTTAATATAATCATCACCAAAAATAAAGAAACGATAACCTCCGAAGAAATCTTCAAGATGAAGAACACCAAACTTTTTACCTTTTTGAGTTTCTCTATGCTCAACATCAACAACGACGCCAGAAAAATGCATTTCTTTATTTTGAACTTTATGTAAATCAGTGAGCATAGATAAATTCGAATTACAGAAATTATCTATTTCAAATCTATAATCATCTAGGGGATGGCCAGAAATATAGATACCTACAACTTCTTTTTCTTTCGATAGTAAATCCATTGTGGACCATTCAGGACAATCAACTACTTCAGGAGGCTTTACTATCGAATCAGAACTTTCTCCAAACATGTCAAATTGATTTGAGTTCTTAGTGTCTTGAACTTTATTGCCAAATTTTATCATTTTTTCAACAAAACTTTGTTCTCTATCCTTTTCAAAATATTGGGATCTATTAATTCCAAATGAATCAAAACCACCTGAATATGCAAGACTTTCTAATGTTCTTTTATTTGCTGATCTTAAATCAACTCTTGAAACAAAATCTGTGAAATCTGTATAATTACCATTTTCTTTTCTTTCCTCCACAATAGCTTTTACAGCACCTTCACCAACACCTTTAATAGCTCCTAAACCAAATCTAACCTCACCTTCTTTATTTACAGCAAATTTGTAAAAACTTTCATTAATATCTGGACCTAAAACTCTAACACCCATTGCCTTACATTCCTCCATATAAAGCGTTATATCTTTAATATCCCGCATATGATTTGTAAGTATTGCAGCCATTAACTCTGCAGGATAGTGGGCCTTTAGAAAGGCGGTTTGGTAGGCAATTAATGCATAACATGTTGAATGTGATTTATTAAAAGCATAAGAAGCGAAAGCCTCCCAATCAGTCCAAATTTTTTCTACTACTTTAACATCAAATCCGTTTTCACTACATCCTTCAAAGAATTTAGGTTTTAATTTATCAAGAACAGATTTGATTTTTTTACCCATTCCTTTTCTGAGCATGTCTGCATCACCTTTTGAGAATCCCGCTAACTTTTGCGATAGCAACATAACTTGCTCTTGATATACGGTTATTCCATACGTATTGGAAAGAAAACCCTCCATTTCTGGCAAATCATATTCTATCTCTTCTTTCCCATGCTTACGTTTTATATAATTAGGAATATATTCCATAGGCCCAGGTCGATAAAGAGCATTCATGGCAATTAAATCATCAAACTTATCTGGTTTTAATTGTTTCAAATGAGCACGCATTCCATCAGATGAGAATTGAAAGATTCCTTTTGTTGTACCATTTTTAAATACCTCATATGTCTTTTCATCATCTAGTGGAATATTATCAATGTCAATTAAATTATTATGTAGCTTTTCAATAATTTTAATACAGTCTTTAATTATTGTTAAATTTCTTAATCCAAGAAAATCCATTTTTAACAAACCAGCATCCTCAACAACACTATTGTCAAATTGTGTAACCATCAATTCAGAATCTTTTGAATTTGTAATTGGTATAAGATCAATTAATGGTTCCGGAGTAATTATTACACCACATGCATGCGTACCAACATTTCTTATGGATCCCTCTAGCTTTATTGCATTTTTGATTGTATTGGCAGGTAAATCATTTCCTTGTGAAAATTCAATAAGTTTTTTAGCATTTGGAAATTGATCTTTTTTCACACTCTTTTTCAATTCTTTTTCAGAGAGATTAAAAATTTTAGATAATGAAGTTAAATCAGGAACTAATTTAGCCATTTTATCAGCTTCAAAAAGAGGCAAGTCTAAAACACGAGCAGTATCTCTAATTGATGATTTAGCAGCCATAGTTCCATAAGTAATAATCTGAGCAACTTTGTCTTTGCCATATTTTTTAACTACCCAATCAATTATTCTTGACCTTCCTTCATCATCAAAATCTATATCAATATCTGGAAGTGAAATTCTTTCTGGATTTAAGAATCTCTCAAAAAGTAAATCATATTTTATTGGATCAACATTTGTGATTTTAGTACAATATGCCACCACAGAACCTGCAGCAGAACCTCTTCCGGGCCCAACTGAAACATTCATTTTTCTAGCTTGGGAAATAAAGTCTTGTACAATTAAAAAATAGCCTGGATAACCAGATTTTTCAATCGTCTCTAACTCAAAATCTATCCTTTCTTTTATTTCATCACTAATTTCAACATATCTTTCATTCGCTCCTTCATAGGTTAAATGTCTTAAATAAGCATTTTCACCTCTTTTACCATTATCATCTTTATCATCAGGATGGTGAAATTCATTTGGAATGTCAAATGCAGGAAGCAGAACATCTCTCGACAATGTAAATACATCAATCTTTTCTATTAATTCTTGAATATTTTCTATTGCATCTGGAATATCAGAAAAAAGCTCATGAATCTCATCTTGATTTTTAAAGTAAAACTCATCGTTTGGAAAACCGTATCTAAAACCTCTTCCTTTTCCAATTGGTGTTGATTGTTGCTCTCCATCTTTAACACATAATAAAATATCATGAGATGAAGCATCATCTTTATTTATATAATATACATTATTTGATGCAATTAATTTTACATTATACTTTTTAGAGAGATCAAGTAAAATTCTATTAACATGTTGCTCCTCCTCTAGTCCATGTCTGTTAATTTCAACATAAAAATCATCACCAAAATTTTCAGCCCACCATTTGAACTCCTCTTCAGCTTGCTCTTCTCCAACATTCAAAATTAAATTTGCTATACTCCCATGCAAACTACCGCTAAAAACAATCAAGCCTTCTTTGTATTTTAAGATTAAATCTTTATCAACTCTAGGTACATAATAAAATCCTTCAACGTAGCCAATAGAACTTAATTTCGAAAGATTATGATACCCTTCTTTTGTTTTAGCTAAAAAAGGAATTTGAGCTCCATAATCTTTAAATGATTTATCTTGATGATTTGCACAGACATTTAGCTCACAACCAAGAATGGGCTTTAGCTTTAATATTTTATTCTCTTTATAGGATTCGTTAATTGGATGTTTAAAAACAGCATCAACAAATTTAAATGCACCAAACATATTTGCATGATCAGTTAAGCCAATAGCAGGCATTTTTAATTCTGCTGCCTTATCAACAATTGATTTTACATCAGCCGTTGCTTGGAGAACAGAATACTGAGAATGAACATGTAAATGAGAAAATTTTGAATCAATTACATTCAAAGAAATATCATCAACTCCAACTTCATCGATTTCCACATTTTTTTCTTCCTGTTTCTTTTCTTTTATTTCTTGATTCTTACTGTCATAAGGCTGGATATTTAAACCAATTAGTTGTATTGTAGAATCATTATTGTTCTTAAACTCATTAAATTCTGATTCTGAAAAACCAATCTTTTCAGTTGATATAACTCCTAACCTTACAAGCTCTAGAAAACATCTTGTAGTGGCTTCAACATCAGCAGATGCATTATGAGCTTCTGCAAAGGATTCATTAAATAATTTTATATATAATTCTGAAAGACTTGGCCATTTAAATTTACCTCCTCTCCCACCTGGTAATTGACAAAAATTTGTCGCTTCTTCTTTTGTATCTATTGATATCTTATCATTTAATATGTTTAACATTTCTGACCTAAGAAACTCACAGCCAACAATGTTATTATCAAAACTGATATTATGACCAATAATATATTTTACATTTGACAAAGCTTCTTGAAAGTGTACTAAAACATCTCTTAAAGCAATACCTTTGTCTAAGGCCATTTTAGTTGAAATACCGTGAATTTTTTCTGAGTTAAATGGAATAGAAAAACCCTCAGGCTTAATTATATAATTTTTAACTTCAACGAGATCACCTTTTACGTCATGAATCTGCCAAGCAATCTGTACCATTCTTGGCCAATTATTAAAATCAGTTAATGGAGCTCTATAATTTTGAGGTAAGCCAGTAGTTTCTGTGTCAAAGACTAAAAACATCTAAATTGCAGGTTAATTATTCTATGTAAATTTAGAAAAATGAATGTGCTTATCTTTTAAAAAAAGAGTATACTTTAAAAGAAGTTAATAACTTTTTATTCTATAAAACCGACACTTTTCATCCAGTCGTCATTATAAACTTTAGCTATATATCTTGAGCCATGATCATGAAGTAATACAACAACAACATCCTCAGATGTCAAATTATTTTTTAGTTGATCTAGACCGGCAATTGCACTTCCACAAGAATAACCACAAAACAAACCTTCTTCCTTTGCTAATCTTCTAGTATAGAGAGCCCCATCTTTATCAGTAACCTTTTCAAAATGATCAATTAAATCAAAATCAACGTTTTTTGGAATTATATCTTCACCAATACCTTCAGTGATATAAGAGTAAATTTCTGATTCATCAAAATCACCAGTTTCGTGATATTTTTTAAATACTGATCCGTAGGTATCAACACCCCAAATCTTTATGTCTGGATTTTTTTCTTTTAAATATCTTCCAACTCCTGAAATTGTCCCCCCTGTTCCAACTCCAACTATAAAATGAGTTATTTTCCCATCTGTTTGCTTCCATATTTCTGGACCAGTTGATTCATAGTGCGCTAATCTATTTGATAGGTTAGAGTACTGGTCAGGATAATAAGAATTATCAATTTCATTGCTAAGCCTTTCTGCAACAGAATAATATGATTCTGGGTGATCAGGAGCAACATCTGTTGGACACACATGTACTTGTGCACCCATAGCTTTTAAAATATCAACTTTTTCCTTAGATTGTTTATCAGACATGGTGCAGATTAACTTGTATCCTTTTTTAATACATGCTAATGCGAGCCCCATACCTGTGTTTCCTGAAGTTGCTTCAATAATGGTTCCACCCTTATTTATTAAACCTTGAGATTCTGCGTCTTCAATCATTTTTAAAGCCATTCTATCCTTAGTAGAATGTCCAGGATTAAAGCTTTCAACTTTAGCTAATAATAATGCTTCTGTATCAATTATATTATTGATTTTAACAAGTGGGGTATTACCAATTGTGTCTACGATACTTTTAAAATATTCCATAAATTATATTCTTAGGCAAAGTTAAAACAACTATTCAAATCTTATGGATTTAGAAGGTGATATTTTAGATATTAAAATTGTTGGGATAATCAAAACTATATAGCAAATGATAATAGTACCAAGATTAATTAAAAACATTGAATAAAAATCAAATTTAACAGGCACTGAATTCATAAAATATATTGTCTCGTCTAGAGATATTAAATGAAATCTTTTTTGAAGAAAAGTAAAAAGAACAACTACTAAATTTGCCCAAAACAATCCATTAACAAGAATATATAATGAATTATAAATGAATATTTTTCTTATATTCCAATTAGACACTCCAATTGCTTTTAACACTCCAATAAATTTACTTTTTTCTAAAATGATTATTAGTAATGAAGTAATCATATTTACACAACCAACTAGCAGCATCAGTATTAAAATTATCACAACATTAAAATCTTGTAGTCTTAACCAATCAAAAATTTGAGGATTTAATTCTTTAGAATTTTGGGCCTTTAAATCAAAATCTATTAATTCATCTATTTCTGATGTGTAGACACTAACATTATCAAAGTTTTTAGTTTCAATTTCATAACCACCAATTTGATTTGAATTCCAGTTATTAAGCTTTATTAAATGATTTAAGTCAGCAACAGCAGTGATGTCATCAAACTCAGAGAGAGCTGTTTTGTAAATTCCAGAAACTATAAATTTCCGAACTCTTGCAGGATTTTGTATAAAATATATCACTAAATCTTCGCCTAACATTATGTTCAACTTCTTAGAAATACTTTCAGAAATTAAAATATCATTACTAATATCTTTAATTGAATCTTTAATATTAGGAATTTCCCCAGAAATCAAATTATTTTTAAAAAAATCCCAATTATAATCTCCACTAACTCCTTTTAAAACAACACCATGAATTTCATCATCATTTTTAATGATTCCTGCTTTTGTAGCATATTTATTTATGTGACTAACAAAATCTAAGTTTTTAATTTCTTCATATATCTCAAAATTAAAATCTATTGGATCATTTTCAAAAGACTGATTATTATTAAATTTTGTAATTTTAATATGTGATCCAAAACCAATAACTTTATTACTAATATTATCTTTAAATCCAGAAAGAATAAAAACTGAAAGTATCATTACAGCAACAGAAATAGCAATTGCTAAAATTGCAATACGTATAATTGGACGAGTATAATTATTATTGTTTTCTTTTGCAGTAAATAATCTTTTTGCAATAAAGATAGAGGAATTCATGATGGCTAAAATAAAACAAAATATCTTCATTTTAATATTCTTATGTTCTTTTGGACTTAATGCTCAAGAGCTAATTTTAGGGGCTAATAGAATTGAGCAAATAATTAGCCTTACTAATGAAAAAAGTATTGCAATAGTTGGAAACCAAACATCTATGGTAAATAATACCCACCTTGTAGATACCTTAATTTCTTTAAATCAAAATATCATAACAGTATTCTCTCCAGAGCATGGCTTTAGAGGCACAGGTGATGCAGGCGCGAAAATTGAAAATGAAGTAGATATAAAAACAGGTATTCCAATAATCTCTCTATATGGGGGAAATAAAAAACCAAAGAAGAAAAACTTGGAAGATGTTGATATAATAGTTTTTGACATTCAAGATGTGGGTGCAAGGTTTTACACATATATCTCAACACTACATTATGTACTTGAAGCATGTGGTGAAGAAAATATTAAAGTAATTGTTCTTGACAGACCAAATCCTAATGGACACTATATAGATGGGCCTGTTTTAGAGGGAAAATATAAATCATTTGTTGGGATGCACCCGATACCCATAGTGCATGCAATGACAATTGGTGAATATGCAAAAATGATTATTGGAGAAAAATGGATTGAAAAAAAATGTGATTTAACAGTAATAGAAATGTTAAATTATAATAGAAACAAAATTTATGAATTACCTATCAAACCTTCTCCTAATTTACCAAATAAAAGAGCTGTAAATCTATACCCTTCTCTATGTTTATTTGAGGGTACTATAATTAGTATTGGGAGAGGAACTAAAAAACCATTTCAACATTTTGGACATCCTAAATTAAATCTTTACAACTATTCATTTATTCCAAAAAGTGGTCCTGGAAGTAAATATCCAAAACATGAAAATAAAATTTGCTATGGTAAAGATCTAACAAAGACACCTATTTTAAATTCTATTAATTTAGAATGGCTAATAGAAACCTATGATCAAAGTCAAAATAAAGAAGATTTTTTCATAAGTTTTTTTGACAAACTTGCTGGAACAGACAAACTCAGAAAACAAATTATTTCTGGCAAAAGCAGTAGAGAAATTAAAAAAAGCTGGGAAGCTAATCTTAAAGAATTTAAGAATATTAGAAATAAATATCTTTTATATAATTAGCTTATTTAAGCTCTTTCTTTAAATTTTCGATAATATTAAAAACTGCAGGACAAACCTCTGTGTTTTTTTGTGTTAGATTAAGCAGTTGTTTTTGTTTTATTCTATCTGTGTGTGGGAACTCTCTACAAGCTTTAGGTCTCACATCATATATAGAACATCTATTATCTTGCATGAGAAAAGAACAAGGCAATTTCTTTAGAACATAATCCTGATCTTCATCAACTCTTAAAAATTTATCAGTAAATAAAGATGGTTTGATTTTTAAAAATCTTGAGATCCTTGAGATATCTTTATCTGTAAATAATGGCCCTGTAGTTGTACAGCAATTTGCACATTTCAGGCAATCGGTACATTCAAATTCATTTTGATGAAGAGAATGGATAGATTGATCTAATTTTTTTGAATTTATCCTCTTTAAGTCTCTGAAGAATTTTTTATTTTCTTTTCTTTTTAATTTTGAATTAGAATGAAAAGAGTCAAGATTCATTATCTTTTTAGTCCAGGGTATTGAATTAATGCTTCTTCTAAGCACTTAATTGCTCTTTTAAGAGAATCCTTATTTAATACATAAGCAATCCTCACTTGATTATTTCCTTCTCCCTCAGTAGAGTAAAATCCTGCAGCTGGAGCAACCATTAAAGTTTCATTTTGATAATCAAATTCTTCTAGCAACCATTGAGCAAATTTCTCAGCGTTGTCTACAGGTAATTGTGCAATAGCATAAAATGCTCCTTTAGGTTTAGGACAAATAACACCATCTATTTTATTTAAACCATTAACAAGTAAGTCCCGACGAGCAACATATTCATTAATTACATCTTCAAAATATGATTTAGGGGTTGATAATGCAGCTTCTCCTGCAACCTGACCAAATGTAGGAGGCGAAAGTCTAGCTTGAGCGAACTTTAAAGCGGTATTAATTACTTCCGGATTTTTAGAAACTATACAACCAACTCTTATTCCGCACATACTATATCTTTTTGAAGTAGAATCAATTACCACAGCATGTTTTTCTAAACCATCAAGACTCAAAACAGAGCAATGAGAATTGCCATCATAACAAAACTCTCTGTAAACTTCATCAGCAAAAAGAAATAAATTATACTTTTTAACTACATCTCTCAACAACTCTAATTCTTCATGAGAATATAAATAACCTGTAGGATTACCAGGATTACATATTAAGATGGCTTTTGTTTTTGGCGTAATCAGTTTAACAAAATCTTCAATAGGAGGTAATGCAAAGCCATTATCAATAGAGGTAGAAATTGGTTTTACGGTAATGCCTGCAGAAATTGAAAATCCATTATAGTTAGCATAAAATGGTTCAGGAATAATAATCTCATCACCTGCATCTAAACAACTATTTAGAGCAAATAATAAAGCTTCAGATCCTCCAGTAGTAACCATTAAGTCATTATAAGAAACATCAATATCAAGAGATTGATAATATGATGCTAATCCCTTTCTATAGCTTTCAAATCCAGCAGAGTGACTATATTCCACAACATTATCATCAAAGTTTTTAATTGCTTCCAATGCAACACTTGGTGTTTGAATATCAGGCTGTCCAATATTTAAATGATATACTTTCTTTCCTTTTCTCTTAGCATTTTCAGCAAAAGGAACCAATTTTCTAATTGGTGATTCTGGCATGTTAAAACCCTTATTTGAAATATTTGGCATAATTATTTTTAAAA
>Ga0233432_10005494_pt1 | contig 10998 bp, 5 predicted proteins | sample SI_122_August201_6_FD_179870 | JGI IMG/M metagenome (GOLD analysis project Ga0233432, IMG submission 179870) | Seawater microbial communities from Saanich Inlet, British Columbia, Canada - SI_122_August2016_10_MG | ecosystem: Environmental > Aquatic > Marine > Inlet | place: Canada: British...
CCTGTGCCTTTGCTCAACCTCTTTTCGATGAGAACATTGATGTTTTTGGGTACTGCGAAAGAATCAGTCGCCTAATTCACAAAAACTTCGTTCCTGGGCAGTATCACCAGTTTTACTTTATCCTTCAAGGCAACCTTGAGTACCAATGTGGAGACAAACATCTTCATGGGTCTAGAAATCAGATTTTTCTTCTGCCTGCAGGTCACTCCTACAAACGGCTGAAAATATCCAAAGGGCTTAGATATATCTTCTTCAAGATCATGCCTTCTGAAGAATGGCAAAGCCTTTCAGACCTTGGCCCCTACACGAGAACTTATCAAGATATTGATCTTGTTTACTCTATGACCACTAAGGTTCTCAATCGTATTCATCATGAATCTCTAGCTCTCAGAAGAGTCTGTCTGGAATACTCTCGAATGCTTCTCAATCTTCTTCTGATGGAGAAGGCTCAGTCTGGAAAAGAAAAATCCCAAGAGACAAGGGTGAATCAGCTGTCTCGGCTCGTCAGACAGAACCTTCTGAAAAAATGGACGACCCAAGAGATGGCCGATCACCTCTCGGTCTCTCAGAGCACCCTCAATCGTCTATGCCACAGATACTACAACAGTTCAGCGATAAACCTTGTCATCAAACTTCGTATGGAACGAGCCATTCAGTTTCTGATCAGTAATGAACATAGCATTGCGAAGATCGCCAACATGGTCGGGTACGCGAATGCCTCAGTTTTCTCCAGCCTCTTTCTCAAACACACCGGCACACGCCCCGGTGCTTTCCGAAAAACTCATCGCGGAGGCAACTGGTGAACAACTCAGGAAGTGCGAGAAGGTAAGTCCACCGAATATGAATGACGGCCAACCATAGCTGTGATCTCTTCCCCAGAAACGGGAAGCTGGACGGTCGCCTGTGTTCCTTTGGGAACCGTCACGTTCCAGCTGAAGACGCCCTTCTCTACCCTCCAAGAACTCTCTATCTTGCCTTGTAAGATCTCATGTTCACAACGTACCCAATCTATACCGGCAATCGGATGAGGTTTCAAGAAAAAATGTTTAAAACCAGGATGGGCCGTGTCGGTCTGAATGCCGCCAAGAGACTCAAAAAACCAATTATCATATCCACCCATAAAGGGGTGACTAAGGGAACGAGCACCGTGGTTCTCATCGTGTCCAATCTCTCCCCAACACTCCCAGAGGGTGGTGGCTCCCCTCTCGATCAAGTGCCCGAAACTGGGATAGGTATTTTGATGCATCAGCTTCAAAGCCAGCTCTCCGTGACCTGCTTCGGTTAAAACTTCGAGAATATATCGCACCCCCATGACGCCCACATTCATATGGACGTTTCGCTCATGAATATCTCTTACCAGAGCGTCTTGAATCTGACCCTCTTTCTCTGGTAAGACACCAAAGGCCAAAGCGAGGACATTGGCCCCCTGAGAGCCAAAACTTCCCGTTTCACGATCGAAGAAGTTCCTTTCCAAGGCCTTTGAAATCTGCACCGCTTTCAGTTGGTATCGTTCAGCAGATTTAATTTCAGCCCTGACCTTAGCCATCTCAGCCATGACAATCGAGCATTTAAAATACCAAAGGGTTGTCGAAAGCACCTGTGGAGTGTGGCTAACAATCTTTTCTGATCCTGGGTCGAAAAAGTCACCATAACCCCCTTTCAAAATCCCGTCGTCTGATTTGTTTTCGTAATGCGCCATGAGCTGAACCATGCCTGACCAATGGTCCCCAAATACTTTAGGATCTCCACTGCGCTCATACAGATACCATGGCAACATAATAAATGCAGCGGCCCAATCTGGGTTGGCATCACTTTCCGAACAACGTTTCCCTGGAGCGATATCACAAGGAATACCTCCATTATCAGCTCTCGTTGTTTCGATATCCCCTAGAAACTTTTCCCAGAAACTCTTCGAATCATAATTCCAAAGGGAGTATTCAGTGACTAGATTAGCATCTCCCAACCAGCCACATCTTTCCCTCACAGGGCAATCCTCAGGTATCCCATGCAGGTTACTTCGATGAGTCCAAAGAGCCATCTGGTGAAGCTGATTTAGGCGCTGATCACTGCATGCAAAGTTGCCAACCACGGGAACGTCTGTGTGAACGACAACAGCGGTGATGTTATCAAGCTTAAGTTCTCCAGGCCAGCCCAAAACCTCGGCGTATCTAAAACCATGATAGGTGAAACGAGGCTCCCAGGTCTCTACCTTTCCACCACGGCAGATGTAGCGGTCGATCTGCTCAACCTCCGTTGCAAACACACCTGTGCTGGCCGTGTTGATCTCTCCATCAGAAAAGACTGTCTCTGCATACCTCAACGTGATTTCTGTTCCCTCCTCTGCTTCGATAGACATTCTAACCCAACCCGATAGGTTCTGACCAAAGTCGATCACATACCTGCCCTCACCTTTCGGACTAATCTCTTGAGGCGTGATCTTCTCGATCTTCCGCATCGGAGGCATCGTCTGTTCTTCCAGGCGCCCTCCGGGAGGCGCCTTCTGCTCAACCCCCTCCCAAAGATGAGCATTAAAATTGGGCTCAGACCAGCCCTCTAATTCGAGTCGTGCATCGTAGTGCTCACCAGAATAAATATTGTTATCGGTAATAGGACCACTCGACCAACGGGTCGTCGAGTCAGGCCTCACAACCTCTCTCCGACCATCTTCATAGTTCAACTCCAGCTCCATCATCAGACGAGGTTCACCGTAAGACATACCTCTCACTCTCTGCTCAGTCTTCTTCCCTTCTTCATCTGATTGTTCACCTCGTTTGCGATGGGACCAAACTCGATCCTGATGGTACCAACCGTTCCCCAAGATCGCTCCAATACAGTTGGGGCCCTTTAGGATCATCTGCGTGACGTCGTGACGAACATAAAGGACTCGATGTTCATAATCGGTCTGAGCAGGGTCCAAAACATGATCTCCAACACGATGCCCATTCATCCAAGCTTCGTGATAGCCCAACCCGGAGATAGCCAGAGAAGCAGACTTTAATTTCCCTTCCCTCTGGAAAATGTGTCGAAAATATGGGGCTGAAGATTTCTGATGAGACCCAATCCAGTTTTGCTGTGGCGCCGAGTCACTCATTGAACATTCCAAGGGTCATTCTCAGACCAACATCGTTGTAGGCCACTTCACCACAAAGCTCTTCTCTAAGTCGCAACATCTATCTCTTTTCTGTCAGCAAGGTACCTATCAAGGAAGGCTCTTTAAGAACTGAGACTCTTAGGGATAGACCGCGGAAACAGCTTGGTCAAATAGGTCCAGAAGACCTGGTCCATATGAAAACGTATCTTCTCGACGATCGTATTTGACCGTTGGCCACGCCTTCATTTCGACCGCTGAACTCGCCCCTTTAATCCCCGTAGGTGAAGTCAGTTTAGGAGCGAGAGCTTTCGTTGGCAGAGCATAAACCAAGTGAGGATCAATGGTCGACTTGCCTCGATCAAATGCTGATTTCCAACCATTGGCCATGATGGAAAATTTTGGTCCGAACCCAGCACCCTCGTCACTCACCGTCTCTTTTCCTGTTAGACAGAGGATGGCTTTGAAGTTCCCTGGGGTAAAAGCTGAGATGGACTGACAATAGATTTTGGTTGCATTCGTTCCGATCTTTGAGTTTCCTGGAAATGCAGGAAGTGCTCCCGTTTCAAAATCATGAGCGTTGGCCACGTTCTTCCAATACTCCTGCCAGCGAGTGATGTAGGTCGAGGAATTCGATAGTAACCCCTTGGGGTCCTTCACATAAAGAGGCGTCAGTTCTTCCACATCGGATTTCCATGCGGGATGTTCCTTTAAGGACTCGTAACTCACCCAGCCTTTCATCGGTCGAGCTGGAGTGTCGAGAATCACGATTCCCACTGGCCTGCCCGTCTTGGCATGAATGCGCTGTGCAAGTTCTTTAGTGAGCCCAAGAGTTGGTGACCATCTTGAAAAGAAACGACTGATTGGGTTTCCTGATGCATTCAGCTTAAATCTAGTCGGCTTGGATTCTTCCCGCTTCCCAAAAGACATAAACATTCGCAACTGAGGATGGTCAGACTCAAAAGCTTCCCGAGGGACAGGTCCGCTTTTTGGCACAGCGGAATGCTTTTCCTGCTTTAGCTCCATCGCGGCAACATACCAGACGTCTCCCACGATAACATTTTTGAGAATCCGCTCATGGGCAACCTTCCCATCAATGAGACAAGTCACCGCGAGGGTCTTGGGTTCTGCACTCGCCTTAAGTGCAGGAACGACCAACTCCCATTCAGAGTCAGTCGGTCCGAGTTTAATACTCTTTTCGTAGCCGGCAAAAACCAGTTTCACGGTGGAGTTGGCTAAGCCCTTCCCATAAAAGCGAGTTGGAACGTCTGCCTGAATCACGCAGTTATTGACATATTGGGGTCCTAAAAGCCATAACTTGCTGTGTTGTTTACGAAGACCGTAGGTCGTTGGGTTTCTCTCAACCCCAGCAACTTTAAGAAACTCCTCGGGCCAAGGGAGAACATCGATATTTTTCGCCGGCGAAGGCATCTTGAGGTGCTCCACCTCCCACTGTTTAGAGATCACCAAGCGGTGCTCGTAGAAGATGAAAGGTGTGAGCGGAAGCATGGCTTTGTTGTAGATACTTGGGGACGTTCCAACGCCTTGTGTACCGTAAGCGACACCATTAGGTTCTTTGCACCCCGGAGCCGTGAGCTCGATGGTCTTGCCCACGATTTTCACCTGAGCGTTGTGCCAGACACGGTCTTTCCCAGCTATATAAAAAAGTTTCACCTGTGATTCTCCATCTTTCAGGGGAATGGGATCTGCGAATCCACCCTTTACCGTCATGGAGCGGCCCACACATAGGCCCTCTGCGTGATCCAGCTCAAGAATGAGCCTGTTGCCTTTAATCTTGTAGTTCTTATACATAGGACCATTGGCAATGATCTCCTTGCCATACTGATTCTTGAGGGCATGACGGGCGAGGCGCTGTCCCGGCACGGCCTTGTTATAGTAATGGACTCCGCCGGTGATGTCGATCTGACTGGCCATCGCCGTATGGGGTATCTCGTTATGAGCCAGCCATGTTCCCAGACGCATCTCGGCAATGCTGTTTAGATCAAGACCCTCCCATGTTTTACCCAGCCCGTAGAACTGGTGATAATAAATGGGCAATGTGGGGTTGCCCCACAAAGCTCTCCAACCGCGAGTCAGTGAGTGTAGATTATTTCGATAAGGCAAACCTTCGTTGCCATTGGCGTAACCTTGATTCCAGATGGCCCCTCGAATGGCATAGGGCGCCATAGGATAAAGTTTGCCGTTGCACATCCAAGTTGCGTCTCGATTTCCATTCAGATTCCCCGGCTTTTTAGGTTGCTCTGGAGAAGAGAGTCCCTTTTTGATCCTGTCAGCACTCTCGACGGCCCAAGCATTCAGTTCTTTGTAATAATCGGCAAAGGCTTTCTTGTGCTCCGGTGTGGTGTGATCTCCCTCTAGGATTCTCTGATATATCTCTTTCGTGTATTCGTCTTTTCCAACGGCAAAACCCTCCCTTGGAACCCAAGCCTGAATTTGGGTCGTACTGAAAGAACAGTTCACTATGCCGACAGGAACCTGAACTTCTTTCCAAACGTCATAACTAAAAGCAAATGCAACAGCACTAAAGCCCATCCAGCTATCGCTCCATTTCCCCAGGCTCCCCCGAGCTTTGGGTCGCAAACTTGAAAAGACATTCGTCACCTTCCCCTCGCGAATTACGGGTCGCTTCTCCTTCCCCGCCTCCACACGCTCCAGCATCTCCTTGATCAGTTTCCGACCGACAATGCACTGGGAAGCATTCCACTGCATATTGGACTGACCGGAACACATCCACACCTCACCGACAAGAATATCTTTGAGCATCTCCGTTTTCCCACCTGTTTCAGTTATCACCATCTCCCCAGGCTCAAAACTGGCCATCAGAGGATCCAGATGAACCATCCATTTACCATCTTGACCGGCTGTCGAACTTTTGGTCTGACCAGCAAAGGAGACACTGACTTTGGTCCCAGGCTGACTCCACCCCCAAACAGGAACCTTCATGTCTCTTTGAAGAATCCCATGATCATGAAATGGAGTTCCCATTTCAACAGCCAAGGCCCTTGGAGGAGCTGGTGGCTTCCCCTTTTTCTTCGCAGCAAAAATTTCAAAAGAAAACAGCAAAACTGTCAGTAGCAGCAACATCGTGGTTTTGCTCAGATTGATCTTCGTTGTCATGATCCCTTTCACGGCGAATCCTCCTAATGATGATCGATAATGAAGCCGTTCACCTTTTGCTCTTAAACGACCACATCACTTCAGAAAAACTGTTAAACTTTGGATGCCAAAAGGAACATCAACTGAAAGGATAGATGGTTTCGACTTGGCTTCAAGCCAAAGTGACAAGGAGAAACAGTACTTAAAAGGACCAGAAACGTCTCATGGATTTCACATTTCACATTTCACATTTCACATTTTTTTATTGACTTTTATTGAGGGGATCTAGGATTAAAGGAACTGTTTAATTCTTGTGACTGGGGAAGGAAATGATTAATCTCAAAATGATCTTAGGGTTCACGGCAAAGACTGACCGACGCACCACAAACGATCGGCGTAAGGATCACCTACAGGCCGAAATCTCTGATACACTGGCCGAATCTTCCGCAGAAGACTTCCCACTGCTCACCAAGAGGAATTCAGCCCGAAGAGGAACCTGAATTTCAAGTTAGCTTAAAACCCGCTATCACCTTCAGTCTTCTTCTGATGGCGCCCTAGGCCCGTTCTTCAGTCACCAAGGGTTTAGAGCCTCATAAGGCACATCCCCAGGATATTTCCTCAGCTCCCACAAGACTATTTGGCTTATTGAGCCTCTTCGTTCTACACTTTTCCCTCATCGGTGCAGAAGCAAAGATTAGAATATTCAATCAAAATGTTAAGTGGGAAATCAGTAAATATCTGACGGGCTCGGATCAGGTCTAAGCCGTGTTCATTTATCAGTTGTAGCACGGCCTCATAGGGGCTATAATTTGTTGGCTTGCCAGAGGCTCAGCTGTTGGCATAGGTGGACCGTAAAACTCAAATTCAAGGACAATATTCCAACTTTACCTTCCATGAGCTTCAGTGTTATCAAACTGAAGTAACACCACTTTTTACTGCCAGCATTTTATCATCTCACGATCATATTAAGGAAAACCTCTCATCTCCCCTTCTGGCAGTCACCTTGAAGAACCTTATTTCGGCAAAAAAAACGAGCCCTGCTGATCACCGATCTCAAGATGATCACCGCATGCATCAGGACATCTATCTTTCCTGAATGAGCCACACCTGTATAGCTCAACGTCTTCCACATTTGGGAGGATCATTTTGACCCCCTAAAAACCTTGAGCCTAAGTACGGTTATCCTTTTTCTTTTTCTTTTTCTTTTTCTTTCATCACGTCCTCGATGACCTCATGCACATCTTTTTTAGATAGTGGCTTTTCGAGAATGATAAATTTTCCAAGTTTCGACATCCGATCAACATTCTGATAGGTATAACATGCTGTTTGGAAAACAATTCTAACTTCAGGCCATCTTTCTTTAATAATGGCGGCAGCTTGAATCCCGTCCATAATCGGCATTTCAATATCCAGCAACACGAGATCAATGCTGTCATCTTCTTCTAAGTATTGAATCGCCTCCATTCCGTTCGAAGCTTCTGAAGTGCTAGTCCCTTCAAATAACTGGCACAGACGATTCAACACGAAGCGGTTGTTAACAATATCGTCAACAATCAGAATGTTTAAAGACATTTATTAAAGGCTTATCAATTCGCAGTCTTGATACCACGATTGTGACGTCTCAAGCGCTTTATAAACACCGATCTTCTCTGATTTTCCTTGAAATGAACTCAGGATAAAAGAGCAAGTTAAACCAAGACTTCTCCGCGGGAACACAACAACCAGACCCGCTTTGCTAATCTTTCTCGGCAAAAGATGTAAGTGACTGTTTTACAATAAAAAAAGGTTCTAAATCTCAAAGACTTAGAACCTTTTTTAAAGCGGAGAGTCAGGGATTCGAACCCCGGGTACCTTGCGGTACAATGGTTTTCAAAACCATCGCATTCGACCACTCTGCCAACTCTCCAGTGGATTTTAACCCCTGTTTTTCAAGGAGTTGTGGTGCATTTTAAGGGAATCTAGAATTTCTCAAGCCCTCTTTTTATTCTCGCTTGTTCCCATTCAACAGACTCACACCCCCTTCGAACAAACTAGAACTGAGTTTATTCCTCCAGAAAGCCAGAAATACTGCATACTTTATCCGAAAAGAGGTTCACCCCAAATTCTTGAGTGAACATCCGCCAGCCCCATCAAAGGCGCTAGTCCCATCTCATTAGTTCAATCACCATTCACAAGTGCCTTCCGTACGCAAAAAGACGGACCAAAGAACCTATTTTTTTTCTATCCCTACGTAATAAATTATCAACAAAACACCGCTCATCTAACCGCCTGGAACCTTAACCCAGGTTACAGCTGAAGGTATCTAAATCTCCTTTTGCCTTGACGTCATCACCTTCAAGTGTGTAGAGGACACGTGGATTCTTGGGCAGCCCATTGATATGAGCTTCAGGAGTCAGAAGAAGCTCAACTTTTTCAATCTCTCCATCACGTTTAGGTAAATTAATGGCTCGAGTCTGATAGGCTTCTGAGTCCTGAAGACTCATGTCCTCGGTCCAGTGCATAGGCATCATGGTGATCTTACTCTTTCCTCCTTGGGTTATCCTCAAACTGATATCCCATTGACCGATCAAGGATCGGATTTTCCTAGCTCTAACACGATCCTCTTCAACTCTAGGGTCATAGATATCAATAAGTCCACTGATATAAGGGCCAATGACGGGGTAAATGTAATTACAGTCCTCTTTGACGGCACTCACCGCCACCATCACGCTATAAACCTCAACATCTCTTTCGATGGGAAAGGTGACTCCATCGTTCTTTCTAGGGTGCATGTAAACCTGATGCCAGCCGTTCCACTCCATGTAAGTGTTTTTTTCTTCATCCCAGACAACAGTCCACTTTTCAAGGTACTCCAACATTTTACGAACAGACCAGTCACTGTAGAACTTAAGAGGTATGCCCGGTTCGGGAGCTGGCCCTCCTCCTCCCATCACGGGGCTACTCTTCCATTCGCCTGGAATTTCTCTTACGGTGTTACCGGGGATTCTCGAGGGCAGAAAAAGAGGCTTGCCTTCTTCTGAACCGGGTTGACCCTGCCGAGGGTCAAAAGCCCATGTTGGACCAATATGGTAACCTCCTGCAGTCGTTTTCTCAACACCATGCATGGTTCCACGATACGGATAGAGAACTTCTTCATTCAGGTCTTCAACATCAAGAGCATGACCTAGTTCGTGGTGAAGAACTGGAAACCTCCCCAGAGCACCACAGCCGCCAAAGTCCTTCGATTCAGCAAATCCTCCAGCTTTGACGTTCGCAATATTTATCAGGTTGAGCGCAAGGTGTTTCTGCCCACCCGCATCCCTCAAAGCTTTCTGCCAATTGAGCGCCGCAGCCTGTTTGCCATTGAATGCGTGCCCAGTCTGTTGTTCATAGTCATCGGTACTCGTGCACCTTATTGCGGGAGTATCTGTTCCACGGGGCGGAATGATCACTTCTGGAAAATGAATTCTTTTTAGCTTCTTTACCTCAAGTGCTTTCACCGGCCATCTCACAGCGAGTTCCTCGACCCAACCTTCTGGGTATTCAACGTCTGCCATACCAAAGTAGTGGATATCGAACATGGTCATGTTTACGGTGGTAGGAGGCCCAATCAGAATAGAGTCGAGAACCTTCTCTACCTTTCCTGCACGAATGGACACCTTCAGTCCTTTCGAAATGTACTTCCCAGGGATCATTGCCGTAAAAGAATCGTCAAATTTATGAACCAGTTTGGCCGGATCTTTTTTAAAACTCCTTGGTAGTGAACTGGGCCCTTCCAGCTTTAATTCATGGGAGATATCTTCATGGATGATTTCAGCTACCACTTCCGGAGCCTCCTCTCCTTCTGAAGAAAGAACATGTACTTTGATTAAGGCGTCCCTTCCGCCTGTCAGTTTAAAATATGGGTGATGGGGCTCCATCACATGGGTCTGAGCAAAATAGACCGAATCAATGGAGATGCTGCTTACAGTTACTGCTTCAGCTGACATAACAATAATTTATCATAGATGTTCAAAATAAGGTTTTTGACCTTCTCCAACATGTTATGGCCATTTTTCAGTCATTCAATAAACAATATCGAACACACCCTTATCGCTTTAAGCCATTAGGTTTAAGATCTAGACTATGCCTCCAATGTCGATTACCACCGATCTTAACATTTCAAAATAACGAAGACAAAAAATGTTTTAGCATCGGAAACATACTGCCAAGTCCGATAATAACGAGAATACCATAGGCCCATATTTTTAACTTTTCATTTTCCATTCGATTCCCAATGGGGATGCCAAGGGCTGTCCCAAGAATAACAAAGGGGATGCAGAAAACAGACATCCCGAGAGCTTCGCTAACAATCTCTTCAAACTGAAAACCCATCACAATCATCTGGAGGGGAATCGACGTGGCAAAGATAGAGAACAGAAACCCTCTCATTTTCTTTGAATTCCAATTATGGGCCAACACCCATAAGACGATGGGAGGCCCCCCCATTCCTGCGAGTCCAGCAACAATCCCACTCCCCGAAAAACTGATGACTCCCCAAAACCAGTGAATCGATTCGGCCGGACGTGGTTTATAGAGGATTTGAAGCAGAACCAGACAGCAGATGACAAGCCCTATGGCTGAACGTATATGCTCGACAGGAAAGGTTACGAGTTTCTCAAGCATATAAAGCCCAATCAACATCGTCGCAAAGCGTACCGGCAGAACCCAAAAGGTGATCTTCCAAGGAATGTGCTCCCTCAGTTTCCAGCTTCCAATAAGAGACTGATATAACGAACAGGTCGAGATGAGAAGAATTGAATAAGGAAGGGGAA
>Ga0233432_10005496_pt1 | contig 10996 bp, 4 predicted proteins | sample SI_122_August201_6_FD_179870 | JGI IMG/M metagenome (GOLD analysis project Ga0233432, IMG submission 179870) | Seawater microbial communities from Saanich Inlet, British Columbia, Canada - SI_122_August2016_10_MG | ecosystem: Environmental > Aquatic > Marine > Inlet | place: Canada: British...
CGAGTTTCCCGACAGAGGTTCAAGTGGCATTTTTTATGTTTAACCTTCTCTCAGATGTCTGGGAAGGAATGTCCGGCACTTATTGTGGAAAAGACTGGTCTCATTGTTCACAGTTATTTGATATTTACGAAATAGAAGACCCAAAAGTTGTATTATATTTTATGAAGTCTTATGAAAGGCTTTTAATGTCTTACAGAGCGGAAGAAGCAGACAGAAAACGAAAAGTAGAAGAGCGTAAAGCTAAAAGCGGTGGTAAGAACTACACCCATAATGTACAAGGCTAATGGCTGAAAATACGATAAAGATAAAAGTAAAGGTAGACGATGACGGTAATCTAGTAGCTGTTGGAAACAAAGCTAAAAAAGCCGCGAATAGTCTCAACGGTCTCGCAGAAGGCTCTCAAAATGCCGATAGACGCTTAAAAGGCGTTGCTCAAGCATCTTCAAACGGCACCAAAAACTTTTCAAAGATGGCTCAAGGAATAAATGGAGGTCTTGTACCTGCATATGCAACTCTTGCCGCTAATATTTTTGCAATCACGGCTGCATTTCAGTTCTTAAAGTCTATTGGAGAATTACGCACCTTAGAACAATCTCAGCTTTCGTACAGCCAAAAAACTGGGCAATCTTTGGGGTTACTAACGTCAAGAGTACAAGACGCCACAGAAGGCTTACTAAAATACAGAGATGCTGCAGAAGCAGTATCCATAGGCAAGTCTGCAGGGCTTAGTTCCTCTCAAATAGAAGGACTTGCTGGAGTAGCAAAAAATGCATCTATAGCTCTTGGACGAGACTTAACTGACTCTTTTAATCGATTAACAAAGGGTGCAATTAAAGCAGAACCAGAACTTTTAGATGAATTAGGTATTATCGTAAGACTTGAAACCGCCACTGAAGAGTATGCTAGAAGTATTGGAAAAACTGCAAAGGAGCTTACTACTTGGGAAAAGAGTCAGGCTGTAGTTAACCAAGTACTGAAACAAGGTGAAGAAAAGTTTGCAGATTTAAACGTAGAGGTTAATGGTTTTGTTAAGTTAGGCAGAGCATTTGACGATTTGTTAAATAAACTTAGAAAGACACTAGCCCCTTTTGCTGAATTTTTAGCAACTGCGCTAGTTTCAAATGTTTCTGCATTGGCAGGAGCTTTTTTACTTTTAGGAGCAAACATAACAAAAAGTCTTGTACCAGCTGCCAGAGACCTTACAAGTTTTGAAGATGCTAGTAAGCAATTAAATAACCAATTAAAAATGAGCATAGACCCTGATACAAAAACTAAGACAGGGAAAAAGGTTCTTGCTGGAGATGATCTAACTAAGCAAGACTTAAGTAGATTAAAAGCATCATTAGCAGGTAGAAACAGCACAATTTTTGTAGCAAATAACGACGTAAAAGCTCAAGCACGTCGTACTATTCTTTCAATGGAAGCTCAGCAAGAAGCTTATTATGCCTCTACTCAAGTAGGAATTAAAAGAGCCTATGCACTTTGGAAAGCAGAGTTAAAACTTTTACAGTCTCAGCATGGAGTGGTGATGGGCACCATGGTTACTGTAGCTACTACTGCAGGGCGAGTTATGTCCGCTGCCTTAACTTGGTTGGGTTGGATAGGTTTAGCAGTAACTTTATTTGGCATAATTAAAACTGGTTTAGACTATTTTAAGAGTGATGCTATTAAAGACTTTGAAGAAAGAATAAAAAATATTCGAAGCGGTTTTGAAGACCAAGTAGATGAAATAAAGGAGCTAATGTCTGGGCTCAAAGAAACAAATAATCTTTTAGATAATATAGCTCAAACGTCTAACTTACTATCTAATTTTTCTTTTAAAAACTTTTCTACTCTTGCAGAAGATTTAAAGATAGCAGAAGATACCGGAAGGCTAAGAAAGCAACCTGGTTTTGGGGATACAAGATTAAACGTAAATGCCCTAAGATCAAACAAAGAACTTTTAGATACTGTAAAAACTGGACTACCTTTATTAGAACAATTTCAAGAAGCTTTATCACTTTCTAATATAGACAATAACTTTGCGGGTAAATTTAAGGGTCTTAGTGAGCTACTAAATATAAAAGCTCCTACTGAGGCTGATGCAGAAGGATATAATGCTTACATTAATGCTGTAAGAAGCGCGATAACAGAAGTTGTGACAGAACAAGAAAGACTTCAAAAGATTTTATCTGATTCTGCTTCTAACTTTCAAAGATTAAGTGGAGCCGCAGAAAACTATAGTAAAATTAGAGCTAACCTAGCAAAAGCAAAAACTCCTTTAGCTGGACTAAGTGAAAGCCTTGTAGACGGAGAAGAAGCGCTTAACAGTTTTAAAAAGCAATTAGATGAGGGAGTTTACAAAGCCGGAGATAGTTTTACTAGCGCTTTTGGCGACAATATAGCAAAAATAGAAGAAATACTAGGAAAAGATTTTGCTGATAGTATAGAAAATTTAGATGCTGTTACAGCTCTGGATAGGGCCATAACGGCTATGTCTGACAAAAGAAAGGCTATAAATGCTTTTGAGCTTAAGCAAGCCACGGCTGGAAATAAACTAGCATTAGATAAGTTTAATTTACTAAAAAATACCACTTCTTTACAACGAGAAGATATTAACAGAGGGATAGCAGTTTTAGAGACAGAACGACAAATTGAGGCTATTCATGAACAAAGAAAATTTAATGAAGCCAACAGTATTATATTATCTGATGTAGAAATAGCAAATCAAGAACTTGTACTACAGCTCTTAACAAAGCAAAATGAAGAATATCAAAGACAATTAAGCAATATAGAACGCATAAAAGATGGTATAAGAGAATCATTATCAAGCTCATTACAATCTAATCTTTCTGACCTTATACAAGGAACTGAAAAAAATATAAAAGAAGCCATTGCTAATATAGGAACGAGTGTACTTGAATCAATCGCAGAAAATCTTTCTAAAGATATGACCAATTTTATACTTGGAAAGAAAGATCCGTTAGAAATAGCTAGAGAAGGAGCCCTTACAGTAGCAGGAGCATTGCAAAGTGGAGCCGCCGAGGTAGGCACTGCTATTAGAACAGCTTTCCAAGAGGCGGGGTCTGCAATCAAAACGGGATCTTCTAAAGCTGGTAGTGTTTTATTTGGAGACACAAAAGGTTCTACAGTTACAGCAGAAGATATTTCTTCCGGGGAACAAGGCGTTTCTACTACAAGTACTATACGTAGCGGCGGAATTTTTAGTAACTTTATTAATGGTTTAAAAGGTATATTTGACCCGAATTCTAGTTTTATAGATAAGTTTAAAGGTATATTCTCAGGAGGGGCTGATGCCTTTAAGAATATATTTGGTGGCATAGGAAGCTTGTTAACTTCTATTATTCCTGGCATGGGTGGCGGTTTTATGAGTCTGTTTGCACGTAATGGAGGAGTCTTTTCTCCAGACAGAAGTATGCCTGGATATGCCGCTGGAGGAGTTGCAAAAGGACCTAATGCTGGTTACCCTGTAATGATGCACGGAACAGAGGCTGTAGTTCCTCTGCCCGACGGAAAGTCAATTCCTGTAAGTATGCAGGGGGCAGGTCAACAAAATAATGTTACTGTAAACGTCTCTGTTGATAATCAAGGGAATGCGTCTACAAACATGCAACAAGACTCTGCACAGGCAGGCAATCTTGGAAGTGTAATTGCACGAGCAGTGCAACAAGAACTACAAAATCAGAAACGATCGGGTGGAATACTTAACCCATATGGAGCAGCATAATGGCACTTGGATTTACAACTTCAGCTAGTTTCGGAAGTAGAGCAATATTACCCGACAAAGGAATTGGACGACAGTCTACTCCTCGTGTACTTGTAGCTAAGTTTGGAGACGGCTATGAGCAGCGCCTTGTTGATGGTATTAACTCTGTAGAAGAAACTTTTAGTGTAAGCTTTAAAAATCGTACTGCAGCAGAGATTGATGACATTACTGGGTACTTTGGGTCTTTAAAAGGGGCTACTTCTTTTACTTATACAGTACCAGACAGCAACGCAGCAGGCGGAGAGTTAGCACTTAAAGTTATTTGTCAAAATTACAGCCAAACGTATACCCATGATGGGTTTTATTCCGTATCAGCAACATTTAAAAGAGTTTATGAAGCATGAGCGAGTTAATTGAAGCAGTACAACTACAAGAGCCTGGAAGTGAGCTAGTAGAATTATATGAACTTACAGTAGATAATACTATTCTTTATTTCCACGCAGGACTCGAAGAAGACTTAACAGAAGTTCAATTTAGAGATCGTACTAGCCCTTATACTGCTAGAACTTATACTGCCTTTCCTATTATGATGGATGGAGTAGATTTAAGTGCAGATGGTGCAATTAATCGTCCAACTCTAACTGTAGCAAATGTAGCAAATACATTTTCTTCAGCTATTGGAGATATAAAAGCAGAAGACTTAGTAGGAGAGCGACTTACAAAACGCACTACTCTTAAAAAGTATTTAGTAGGAGAATCGGGAGATACTTCTCCTTCTGTAGAGTTTCCGATAAGGAAATTTATACTCGATAGAATTAGTGGAGAGAACAACACTGCAGTAACTTATGAGCTTGCGGCTCCTTATGACTTATCTGGAATTACTCTACCGAACCGTAAGGTTGTAGGTAAGTATTGCTCTTGGCAGTATCAAGGTTATGGCCTTTCACAAAAGGGTGGGTGTATTTGGAGCAAAGATAGTGTAGTTTCTTATTCCGATGGCTCCGGCGGGGTCAATACACACAAGGCATATTTCACAGAAGATGACGAACCAATAGTTCCTGCAGGTTCTACTATGACAGGCTGGACAGTAGGACAGTATAAAACTTATGTGGCTTATAATGCAGGCACTGAGTACGACCCAGAAGATTACGTAGAATATAACGACGGAAATCAAACAACCGTATGGAAGTGTATTAGTACCAGTACGGGCAATACTCCAGGGTTAAATTCAAGTTATTGGTCGAAAGGAGACATATGCGGTAAAAAATTATCTTCATGTAAATGTAGATTCCAATTTAAACCTCAGTCTTCTAACACTAGTAATTCAGACCCTTCTACCGAAAAAAATACCGGTAAAATACTGCCTTTCGGAGCCTTTATAGGAAGCATGAAATTCAGATGATAGATGATATTCAGAAGCACTTTGAGAGAAACTACCCTCAAGAAGCTTGCGGAATAATTGGCATAGTAAAAGGTAAGAAACAATATTTTGCTTGCAAGAACCTAGCAAAAGAAGATGAAGATTTTATACTTGATCCTACAGACTATATTTCAGTAAAGCGAAAGGCGGATATATTTGCAATAGTCCATAACCATATAGATTGGACAAATGAAGCAAGTGAGAACGATAAAAAGCACTGTAATTCTTTAGGAATACCTTACTATATTTTCAGTTACCCAGATATGAAATTAAACATACTGGAACCACAAGTAAAAGTAAATCCTTTAATAGGGCGAGAGTATGAGTTTGGTAAATTTGATTGTCTCGAGGCGTGTAAAGACTACTATAAAGAACACTTAGATTTACAACTACAAAGCAGATTACCCTACCTAGACGATTGGTGGGAGCACGGGCATAACTACTTTACAGACGAACATATTCAAGAATGGGGATTTAGTAAAGTAGAAGATTTACAGCCCAATGATTTATTGATATTTACAATGGGAGCTAATGTTCCCAACCATTGCGGGGTCTACACTGGTAATGATATTTTCTTTCATCACGCAGTAAACAGACTCTCTTGCAGAGAAAATTTATATCCTTTATGGAAAAAGTACTTAACTGGAATATACCGATATGAAACGTAGCATTTATCTTGAAGGTGAATTAGCATTAAAATTTGGAGCACAACACGACTTTTACGGAGATAGTGTTAAGGATGCGTTGCGCCTATTAGATGCGAATAACCCAGAATTAAAAAAGTATCTTATAGACGCTACTGAGTGTGATATTGGTTTTCATATTGAAGTCGGGGGGCAAGAACTTGATTCGCCCTTAGAATGTTTATTGCCTCTTCGTGAAGGCGATATAATTATTACTCCTATTGCTGCCGGCTCTAAATCTGGCGGAGGTAAAATTCTTGCTGCTGTAGCAATTGCTGCATTAATTGTAATAAACCCAGGATTTCTATTTGGAGGCTACGGCACCGTACAAACTGCATACGGTACTGCTATGGGAGGCTTTCAGTTAAATGCTTTAGGTCTAGCTGCCGCAAGTCTCTCAGTAAACTTAGCAATGACAGGTATTCAGCAACTTATGGCTCCAGATCCTTCTGTCGATGCCAAAGAAGAAGGATACTTATTTAATGGAGCAGAGCAGACTATTGTAGAAGGTATGCCCGTTCCTTTACTATACGGAGAGCTTCGTGTGCCTGGATACCCTGTATCTTTTGAAATGATACAAGGAGCTAAAAGAGTTACCTCAGTTAATCAAGAACCTACAGTGAACGGAGACGCATGGGTTGATAGCGTATTTGAAAGTGGAGAGCACGATCACTACAACAACTTAACGCAAGGTGCAATAGTAGGTAAAGCAGATATAGTCTTAGAAACTCCTATGTCGGGCGGAGCTTCTGCCGCTAATCTTCAAGATATTTTATTTACAGATATCATCTCTGAAGGCCCTATATATGGTTTAGTAGATGGAGGAGACTCTGTTTATTTAAATGACGATCCAGGACAAGTAACTGCACAAACATTTATTCGTACTTCAGAAACTCCTGTAGATTTTGATTTTACAAACAATAGTACTTCTGTAATTATTGATAAGAATGGGTACACAAAAACTATAGAAGCCGATACGACCAATGGTTCTAAGTTTATCATAGTACGAAACTATGCTACCAGTTCTGCGTCTATTGTTAAAAGTTCTACGGGGTCTGCTAACTCTGTAACGATTACGTCTACTTCCGGAGTATTTACTGCAGGAATGGAGTATACTCGAGATAATTTTTCTCAGGCAGCAATTATTCGTCTATTAGACTCTAATTCTATCACTATATTTGAAGGAGTTGTAGAGGCTTATACTTCCGCAACTGTAGCTAAATGTATTCCACTTCCAGGCACAGATCTAAACCCTCTACTGTCAAATGGCAGTTATACTCTAGTTATCGATGGAAAGTTTCAAGTTGCTTCTATTTCTGGAAACTCTTTAACGCTTACGTCAGCCTTCCCAGGTTCTACTGCAAGCTATAAATGTGACTTTTCAAGTACTCTGTATGCCGCAGTATCTGTAGAAGATTCTCTTGCAAAAGGGGCGAAATATGATAGTCTTGAAGTTCAATTTCGTAACGGTAACTTAATACAATCTGCGTTCTCCGATGCTGCTGGCACAGGAGTTGGATCTGTAGCTATAGGTCCTGGGGGCTCTTTTTCACCATTTGCTCCAGCTCTTTACAGTGATCCCGCAGAAACAGACAATGATACTGTAGAATATACAGGTACTTCTAGTTCTGGATTCGGTCTTACTGCTGCTCAAGTTGAAGAAGTAGATGAAATTCGTGTAACTTTCGCCTATGGACAATTATGGAATCGTAATGAAGAAGGGGGCCAAACAGAGGGAACAGTAAAGTATAACGCCTATATTTCAATAGAGAAAGAAGGAAGTTTTCAAGATTACCAACTTATAACTGAACAATGGCATCACTTGGGTTTAGCTAATGCTACTCGTGTCTTTGAAGAAACTATTGATATGAGGCAGTACCAACCTTTTACAGATTTTAAACTTAAGATTATTCGTACTACTAATAATGATCAAGCTTATCATTCACAAAATGGTACTGTTAATCTTAATTATACTACACAGTCTGATGCATCTATTACTTCTTTAAATAGTATTATTAAAGAAAATTTATCCTATCCTTTGACTGCAATGGCAAAAGTTAGAGTAAACTCCAAGCAATTTCAGAGCGTTCCCAGCAGAACTTATCATTGTAAAGGTGTAAAAGTAAAAGTGCCTTCAAACTATGTAACTCGTGATGAAGGTATAAACGGTGTTGCTACTTATAATAGAAATGTATCTACAAGTGCTATTGCTTCGTCTTATCAGAATTGGGACGGAAACTTCCGTGCGGATAAAGTATACACAAACAATCCTGCTTGGATATTCTACGATATTCTTACTAATAATCGTTACGGCTTAGGAGACTGGCTAAACGAAACTGAAATAGATAAATACGCTCTTTATCGAATTGGTAGGTACTGCGACGAACTCGTTCCTGATGGAAATGGCGGCCTTGAGCCTCGCTTTACTACAAACGTTTATTTTACAAAAGCTTCCGATGCTTATAAAATAGTTAAAGACTTAGCAACTGTATTCCGAAGTATGATATATTGGCTAGACGGCGAAGTTTATACTATTGCAGATCAGCCTGGCGATCCTATTTATAACTTTTCTAAGTCGAATGTAATTGATGGAGCTTTTAGTTATGAGACTACAGGCAGTAAAACTCGTGCAAATCAAATAATTGTAACTTGGAATAATCCTGCCGCAAACTATAAGCTAGAAAATCTTATAGTAGAAGACCGTGATAATATTATTAACACAGGTAGAATTATAGCTGAAGAAGCAGTGGCTTTCGGCGCAACTACTGAAGGCCAAGCACTTCGATATGGGCGTTGGAAGCTTTGGACTGCTGTTAATCAGACAGAAATTATATCATTTAAAACTGCAATTAATGCTGCTTTTATAGCTCCAGGTGATATAATAAATGTTCAAGACTCAAATCGCTATCCTGGACACTTTAAATATAGTGGCAGAATAAGTAATACAGGGACAAGAAATACAACTACTATACCTTTAGACCGTGAAATATCATTAAGAGTGGGCTCAGACTATGAACTTAGTGTACTCTTTACAGGTGCTGTAGCTACACTTGCACAGGATTCTGCAACTATAGGTAGCGTAGCTTATACTAAAGGACAGGCAATAAATCCTTCTGTTATTGATACTGAAATAGAAGGTACAAATATTGTTGACGACAGTGGAGACTATGTTGATGTTACTTGGAGTCCTTATACGAATGTAGAGACTAAATCAGTTTCTACGTCTGCGGGGTCTGGCATAACTTCGTTGACTGTTAGTGGTGGATTCTCTACTGCTCCAAGTGCAGAAACAGTGTGGGTACTTCGAGAAAGTATTTCAGGAGTAGAAGTACAAGGCTCTAAAAAACTGTATAAGATTCTATCTTTATCTGAAGAGTCAAAAAATACATATGGAATTACTGCTGTAGAATTCTACAATGAGAAGTATGACGCAGTAGATGAAGACTTTACTTTATCTGTAAGGGATCCTGTGTACCAGCCTCCTCTTTCTGGAGAAGCTATTCCTGCACCTTTAAATTTTTATCCTATTATTACTAATGTAAATTCAGGAACTAGGGCTGATGATGTTATTTTATATTGGGATAGTCCAGTTGATGCTCAAGGAAATATCTACGAATATGTTGACTACTTTGAAGTTATAGCAAGTATTCCAGGGTTTCCTTCTACTATGCAAGTTGGCAGAAATCAAACTAGCATCTCGGGACTAGATCTTCCTAGCGGAACATTCACATTAGGTGTTCGTACAATAGCTCAAAACGGACAAAAATCTAGTACAACTACTACTACCCTTACGATTGAAGACCCGGCTCTTCAGCTAGTTTCTCGTGCTTTTGGAATGGCCTTAGGAGCAATAAGTTCTTCCCCTGCATTTATAACTTCTGCAGGTACCTTTACTTTAGAGGATAAAGCATACTCTTTATCTCCTATAGGTAATCCTCAATTAGTAAGAACGTTTGATGGTAGCGTGGCTTCACAGTATACTCAAGATTGCTTAGATATACCTTCTATAGACTATTCTAGTCTAACAAGTGCGCAGGCTGATTTTGCTGCTCACTACATAATGATGGATGGATCTGATGCAGACCCTCTAAAGCTAATAAACTTTTATAGAGACGAAGATTTGGGTTATGGATATTTCTATGATGCAGGAACGGGTAATACTACACATACAAGTAACTGGACTTCGATAGGAACAGTAAGTGTACTTGCAAACTCAAATAGAGTTACTGGTAGTGGATTTAGCTCCTCTCTACAAGTAGGCGATATTATTAAATTTAGCTCTACTCAAGCAGCAAAAGTTGTTTATATTGCTTCTAATACAGATGTTCGTATTGATAAAAGTTTTACTACTGCTATCTCTAATGCGGCAGCTTCTAGATCTTCTTTCCGTTTTGATAAGAATGATGATGCAGCAATTTATTCAGTTAGAAATGACAATGGAATCTTTAAAGCATACCCAATAAATCTAGCTATAAATCCTGATCTTGCTAAAGTTTCACGCAGCGTTATAATTAGTGTAACCCCTACATTCTTTAACTTTGATGGGGATGAAATACTCACTACTAACTATACTGACTTAGTTTTAACTGCGAGTGCATTTGGGTATAAAAATCCTGTATTTAAATTTACAGGGGCAGGGTTTAATAATGCAGAAATATCCCAAACAGAAGATACTGCGTTTGCTCCTGGAACAAACTTTACGGCTACTAAGACTCTTGATAAGGTGGATGCTTATTCGATTACAGATCTAGTATTTACTGTAACTGTTGCTGAAGAGTTGGATGAAGCTAACGTGGACAAACAAAGCTCTTCTACAATTACCATACCGTTTGTAAAGGATGGGGCAGGTGGGGCTGCTGGAAAAATAGTTCGATTAAGCTCTAACGACTACTCAGTAATTTATGATTCATTAGGAGCAACCCCGTCTCCAAGTGGCACTCTTACATTTACTGCTACTGCAACTAATTTTACAGACCCGTATTTTAAGTTTACAGGAGATGGTATAACTGACGAAACCTCTTACACTGATGGAACTGGAAATACAGATACTTTTACATATAGTATTCCTAGTACAGCTTCAGGTTGGGCTACTAATCCTTTAAGTATTCGTGTAGGAGTTGCAGAGGCGGCTAATAGTACTAATGAAGTTGCTTTTGATACTATTTCAATATTCTATGTAGCTGATGG
>Ga0233432_10005497_pt1 | contig 10996 bp, 10 predicted proteins | sample SI_122_August201_6_FD_179870 | JGI IMG/M metagenome (GOLD analysis project Ga0233432, IMG submission 179870) | Seawater microbial communities from Saanich Inlet, British Columbia, Canada - SI_122_August2016_10_MG | ecosystem: Environmental > Aquatic > Marine > Inlet | place: Canada: British...
GTGTGCTTTAGCGATGGCTGGTGGTGCAATGCATAAACTAAATGCTAATATTGCTGTTTCTCTAACAGGCATAGCTGGACCTACCGGTGGGACTGAAGATAAACCGATTGGAATGGTGTGTATGGCTGTTTCCCGGGATAATGGGAAAACTAAATCAAAAACTTTTAACTTTAGTGGCAACCGAAACTCTGTTCGTGAAAGGGCATGTATGTGTGCCGCATTATTAGTCTTAGAAATGATAAATAATGACTGAAGAAAAATCTTCATCAGTTGATGATTGGGTTTATAAGGCTTTTCAAAAACAGTATTTAGAAATATATTCTCACAGGGATAATACTGAAGCTGAAGCTCACTGCAAAAGCCTTGTTAATTTAGCTCAATTAGATTCCCCTTCACTTAAGCTTTTGGATTGCTGCTGTGGTGCTGCTCGATATAGTCGTATTTTAAAGGGAAAAGGCTTTGATCTTATAGGAATGGATCTATCAAGCGATTTAATTAAAATTGCTAAACAAGAAGATCCTGAAGGGTATTATCTACGAGGTGATATTAGAGGATTGCCTTTTTATGAATCTTTCGATCGGATATTAAGCCTATTCACAAGCTTTGGATATTTTGAAAACGACAATGAGAATTTAAACGTACTCGCACAGATGAGTTCAAGTTTAAAAACGGATGGTTTGCTTTATTTAGACTACTTAAATCCTAACAATGTATTTGAAACAGATTGGGAAGAAAAATCTGATAAGAAGGGAGTCTTGCGTAGCAAAAAACAAATTGATAAAAAAACAAAAATGGTTATTAAACAAGTCGAATGGTATTCAGAAAATAACGAAAAAAGTTGTTATGACGAAAGAGTAAAACTTTATAATAATAACTGGTTTATAAAAAACGGAAAAGATAGCGGATTTGAACTTATTGATATGTATGGCGACTACCGAGGTGGAGAATTAAAAAAAGATAGCCTGCGAAATATATATTTATTCAAAAAAATCTAAGAAATCATTTGTTTAACCAATAAATGTTGAACGACATTTATAAAACCCAATTGTCATTAAACTATTTAAAGTTTAAAGTATTAGAGATTAACTGAAAGAATATGTTAAAAAAATCATCTGTTTTCCCGGGAATTAAAGGTCCTGTCGTAACGATCGTCTTAGATGGCTTTGGGTTATCCGACAATAAAATTGGAAACGCAATTCAAGCTGCACATACGCCTGTTTTAGATAGTTTGTTGACTACCCATCAGAATATTGCACTTTCAGCGCATGGTAAGTCTGTTGGCATGCCTAGTGATTCAGATATGGGTAATTCGGAAGTCGGTCACAATGCAATTGGTGCTGGACAAGTATATGAGCAAGGTGCTTCTTTAGTATCGAAAGCGATCGAAAGTGGTTCAATTTTTGAAGGCTCCATTTGGAATGGATTAACAGATAATTGTAGAAAACACGAATCGACGCTGCACTTCATAGGCCTTTTTTCTGATGGAAATGTTCATTCACACATTAATCATTTAAAAGCATTAATAGAGAAATCCAAAAAAGATAATTTAAAAAAAGTTAGAGTTCACGTCTTACTAGATGGTAGAGATGTTCCAAGTACATCAGCTCTCGACTATATACTTCCATTCGAAAAATTTCTAAGTGATATTAGCACTGATGGATTCGATGCAAAAATTGCAAGTGGAGGTGGAAGAATGAAGTTGACAATGGATAGGTATGAAGCTGATTGGACAATGGTCGAAAGAGGGTGGCAGGCTCATGTATTAGGAGAAGCTCCAAAATTTGATTCTGCAGAACAAGCGATAAATGCAATGCGAGCTGAAACGCCTGGAATTGGTGACCAAAACTTAAGTGCATTTGTTATTGCTGAAAAAGGTGATGCCATAGGAACTATTGAGGATAACGATGGTGTTGTCTTTTTTAATTTTAGAGGTGATCGTGCCATCCAAATAACACAGTGTTTTGAAGCAAGTGAATTAAAGGCATTTGATAGAAAACGCGTTCCAAATGTTTATTATGCAGGTATGTTAGAGTATGATGGTGATGCTCATATACCAAATAAATATTTAGTATCTCCTCCAGCTATAAAAAATACAATGGGTGAATTTCTCGCATCTGAAGGTATAACACAACTCGCTATATCAGAAACCCAAAAGTTTGGCCATGTGACTTATTTTTGGAACGGAAACCTGAGTTCTAAGTTTGATGATAAAACAGAACAATGGCTAAAAATAGAATCGGATAATGTGCCTTTTGAAGAAAGGCCTTGGATGAAAGCTGCAGAAATTACCGATGCATTGATTGCTGAGTTACGCACGGGTAAACATCAAACAGCAAGGGTGAATTATGCAAATGGAGATATGGTAGGTCATACTGGAGATTTTAGATCAGCAATGGTCGCTGTAGAAAGTGTCGATTTGTGTTTAGCCAGATTATTACCAGTTATCGATTCCCTCGGTGGAATAGCGATTATCACTGCAGATCATGGTAATGCTGATGAAATGTATCAAATTGATAAAAAAACTGGTGGACCAATTGAGGAAAGCGAAGGAGTCTTTAAGCCTAAAACAAGCCATACTTTAAATCCTGTTCCATGTATTCTATATGATAACCAAAGTAATGGGTCATTATTAATTGATACATCTAAAAGTTATGGTTTGGGAAATATAGCAGGTTCCCTTGTTAATATTCTAGGGTACGAAACACCTGAGTCGTGGAATGAGAGTTTTATAAAGTTTAAATAAAATGAAATATCGTTATGTAGAGAGTTTGTTTGTTTGGCTTTTTATTTTACTTTTAGTAACTTCGTGTTCAGATGAAAAGAGCTTTGAGCATATTAGTGGCTATACAATGGGGACGAGTTTCAATATTAAATATTCAAACCCTTCAGTAAATAAAAGTGAATTAAAAAAAGATGTAGCAAAATTGCTTAAAGAATTTGATAGTGAACTATCGAATTGGAATGAGCAGAGTTGGGTGATTAAATTTAACCATTCAAAAAAAGAAGAGTTGGTAACAGTGCCTGATCATGCTGCCGATGTTTTAGAGCAATGTATGGAACTTTACGAGAAAAGTGGTGGTTATTTTGATGTATCGATATCTCCTTTACTAGAAGCCTGGGGTTTTGGTTCTAAAAATCTAAAACAAGTGCCCAAAAAAAGTTTAGTAGAAAATATACTAAAAAGTATAGGCTGTGATAAACTGAGATTTTCGAAAGAAAAAAAAGTGATATCAAAAAACATAGACGGTTTGCAAATCAATTGCAGTGCTGTTGCAAAAGGTTATGGGGTTGATCTAGTTGTGAAATTACTAAAAGAAAAATATAAGGTTAAATATTATTTGGTCGAAATAGGTGGTGAAGTGAGTGGATCCACAAAAGAAGATGGGAATTCTTGGAAAATAGGAATTCCTGTTCCAGCGCAAGAAGGAAGTGATCAAATTGAAAAGGTTGTGGAACTCAATAATATTTCAATGGCAACAAGTGGTGATTATAATAATTTTTTTAAAATAGAAGGTAAAACTTACCAACATATAATCAACCCTAAAACAGGCTACCCAGTTTCTCATAATTTATGTAGTGTATCTATATTGGCACCAAATTGTGCTTTAGCAGATGGTTTAGCGACAGCTTGCTTAGTTTTAGGTACTCAAAAAGGCATGGAGTTGTTGAAAAAGTATACTAATTGTAGAGGAATTTTTATAGAACGTCTATCTCCTGGTAAATACAAATCTATTAATAGTGATTAAATTTACACCCAATAATTATTATAAAGTCTTGAGTTTTTTTAAATAGTTATATATTTAAACTAAATACTTACGTTATAGATGCTTAGTCTCGAAACAATTTTTAATCCATTAAATAGACCTGAACTTCAAAAAAGATTTCAGGCTGCGATTGATGCTTTTCTAATCGCGAGAGGAAATGAAGAAAAAAAGGAAATTTCAAAAAGCAAAAGAGAACTTGATAAACTTTATTGGGATTGCTTAGAGAGTATAACTTTAAATAAAATTCGAGGTTGCGATTTGAATTTTAATAAAGATGAGCAAATGTTAATCAACTTTGGAATTGTGGATTCAAGAGTGATCGTTTTAGAAGAAGATTCTGAAGAAGAAAGAACTAAACTCGAGAAAAAATTTAATAACTTTTTAAAGCAAAGTGCTTATAAAGAAGAACCCATTTATTATTTAACAGAATGGATATCAGCTTGGGAAGTAGGAGCTAAATTATCGGTCGAAGCAAAAGGTGAAAAAAGTTTTAGATCTGATTGGATTGATGATGATAAAGCAAAAAAATATGCAGTCATACGATTGAATATATATAAAAAGTTTCTTCCAGTTTTAAAAAAACTTCCTGGAATGAATCTCAATTTATTAAAAAGCTTATTAACAGGAGACTTTGATAGGAACGTAGAATTGGCTTATGTTCAGAAACAGGACTCATCGAAACCTCTGAGTATTTCAGTACAAAGGCTTATCTCTCTTCATAAAGCGTTATTATCTCAGTTACAGATAGCATCCCATAGTGTAGAAGATAAAAAACTCGTTGCCTTATTAGGTAAAATAAATGAATCCTTTGTACAGAGAAGAATAGGAAAAAGTGATGAAATCGAATCTGAAAAAACACCTTCTTTAAATATACAGCGCGAAAACTATATGATTAATGAAATGCGCTTGTTAAAGAATTTATTACCTATTGGTGGTATGGAAGGGAGGGAATTTGTTACGACACCGGTATTAAATGAAATCAAAACACCTTGCAGTAAAGATTTTGTTGGGAAAACACTTAAATTAATTAGAAGTGTTGACCCTCATATACCAAGTGAGTTACCAGTTGTTATTGTTCCCTATAAAGGAAGTGGTTTTTTTGAGTGGGATAAAAATACACTGATTATTCCAGTAACGCCTTCTATACCTAAAGAAGAAGTGGTTATACGGGCATGTGCAAATTACCGAATTTTAACTGATAATCTAGAAAATAGAGGAGAGCTAAAAAGGCAGTATGAGAAAACTCTAGAAAAAGGTTCATTCAAAGAGAGGTTCCTTCAAGACTATGTTAATTGGGTACAAAAAGTAAGCATTGGTCAACGACGTATCATGACAAACAAAAAATTTGATTTTTTTGTACAGTATGTCGGTCCTGACCCTGAAAATTTATTTGCCTCAAAAGAACTTATTCATTCGTCGAATGCTCAGCTTCGAAAAAAATCACAAGCTATTTTGAGCTCTACTGCGATTCTTTCTCAAGATAACTTTTATGATTGTGCCGTATGTTTTTGGAAACTTGGCGATTTCCAAAAATCTAAACAATATATGGAGTCTGCACAAACATCAGGTATGCCTTCAGCTAAAATTCTTTTAGTATTAGGGTATATTTATAAGAAGCTTAAAGATAAACCAATGGCAATGAAATCTTTTAAGTCAGTCGTTAAGTTTTTTAAAGAAACATTGTATGCATCTTATGCATCTAGAGAGTTAGAATCGAAATAAAAGTGAATACACAATCCAATACAGCTATATTAGAAAATGTTCAAACAAAAACTCGCTATGCTCCTCATTGGCAAGTTATCGGTATAAATGATGATGTTACTCCTATGGACTATGTGATGTTATTGTTAATTGATATTTTTCACAAGAGTCATGAAGATGCATTTAAACTTATGATGACGGTTCATGAAGTTGGAGCGGCACCATTTTATTTTGGAACCCGCGAGGCATGTGAATTAAAGGTGGAGCAGGTGAGTGCGATGAATAAAACTTATGATGAGAAATTAATAGTATCGATAGAAGTTGTCGATGAATAATTTTAAATTTTTGTTATAAGTCAGCTTTTTCTAGTAAGTAATCCACAATATTATCAGAACTAATTTGATTTGATTCTGCTGCAAAACTAGGAATAACTCTATGCCTAAGAACAGGTTTTGCTATTTTTTTTAAATGCTCAAAGGTAGGCGTTGCTTCTCCATTTGCAGCAGCGCAAGCTTTTGCTGCGCTGATTAAATATTGGCTAGCACGTGGACCTGCACCCCATCTTACATTTTTATTAATAAAGCTATCTGTTTCTATGGGTCTAGATAATCTCACCATTTTAACTGCAGCATCAATAACAGAATCAGATACAGGCATTTCTTCAAGTAATTGTGTCCAAGCTGAAAAGTCGATTGTTTGTTCTATAGCTTTGATTGGAGAAGTATTATTTGTTGGGCTTAAAACACTGATATTTTTTTCATCTTCAAGACTGGGGTATCCAAGAACAATTTTAAACATAAATCTATCTAATTGTGCTTCTGGTAGAGGGTAAGTCCCTTCGTTTTCTATAGGGTTTTGAGTGGCAAAAACAATGAAAGGTGCTGGTAAGTCATAATCTTGGCCAGAAATGGTAGCGATTTTTTCCTGCATAGCTTGTAGAAGAGCTGCTTGTGTCTTTGGGGGTGTGCGATTGATTTCATCGGCTAATAAAACTTGGGTAAAAACTGGACCTTTTTGAAATCTCAAATGGCGCTCACCACTGCTTTTATCTTCTTCAAGATATTCTGTACCTAGGATATCAGCGGGCATTAAGTCAGGAGTGAACTGAATTCGATTGTAATTAAAATTTAAGCATTTAGCCAAACATGAAATAAGAAGAGTTTTTGCCAAGCCGGGAACGCCTTCTAATAGGACATGCCCACCAGTGATGATGCTTAAGCTTATTTCGTCAATAACTTCCGTTTGACCGACAATAACACTCGATAAATTCTCTTTGATTTGAGAGATAGTCTTCTGAATTTCATCTAAAGTTTGAACTGACTCTGCTGTTACTTCCAAGTTTTTTAACCAATAAAATTAAATAAATATTTTAGCCTCACTGTTGATTGAACAACTCGAGAAAAAATGAAATAAATAGATTTAAGCCCTATGTAATATCGCAATCTTTCATAGGAACAAACCAATCTTCGTTATAATTCTTACTTACGAATCGTTTTTTGTGAGGCACAGTGCAATTACTACAATCCTGATGAATAGCATCTCCATATACCCCTTGTTGCCCATTTTTAGATTCAATACTACAATAACTATACTGAGTTTTATTAGAAATTTTCTTTATTCCAGTATTGTGGAAGCGAAAATAAGGACAAGCACATAAAAAGCAGTTTAACGATTCCATATCGTGGCATTTCTTGTTGTCTTTATACAGGGGACAAAAATCATTTTCTTTAGCAACCATATTATCAAAGTCGAAGTATTCAATAATTTCAGCTTTGCTTAATCCTTTATCAACGAGTTTATCGACAATTTTACGGTGATCCTCACCTTGTTTTTTAAACCATTCGCGGTAACTCATCATAATATTAATATGCCTTTTTTTTGTTGATTAATTAAAGTTTATTGAATTAAAAATATAGTATTTGCAATAGAGCTTTGAATACTACATCAAAGATAGGACCAAAAGCATTCCAAGCGATATAGATACCTAAAAAGCCAAACATAGGTTGATTTATAAATTGTTTGTAACGATGTGATTGGCTTTGAGTTAGAAAAAATGAAATGATTTCACTGCCATCCAGTGGAGGAAAGGGTAAAATATTAAAGATTGCGAGTAATAAGTTCATCGAACAAAAAATACTTAGGAAAAGGCAAATGTTATTGAGTAAAGGACTATCAGTGGTTGGTGAAATGAGAACTGAAAAATAAGCTATTGAAGGAATTTCAAAGTAGCCTAATGCTAAGCCAACTTTAATTATCAGTATTGAAATGATGGTTAGTAAGAGGTTTGAAGCTGGTCCTGCCATGGCCATCCAAGCAGCTTTTTTATGATTGCGATACGCCCAGATCGGATCGTAGGGTGCACTAGCAAAGCCAAATGGCCAATGAATGATAAAAAGTGAAATAATGGGCAAAACGATCATACCAATAGGCTCTCTTTTGATATGAGGGATAGGATCTAAAGAGACCTGACCTCCTAAATAAGCGGTGAGGTCACCACCTTTTTTTGCTGCCCATGCATGTGCCGCTTCGTGAAAAATCACTGAAAATAAAAAAACGACATACCAGACGATAGCTTCTTTGGGATCCAAGGTTCTTGAATTATGATATGAAAATGAAGGACTGAGAATACAAATCTATTCAATAACTCAACACTTCTTTATAGGTAAAAACAGTATAACTTATTTTAAGAGTATTTATTGACTCACATCGTCTATTTGTTAAAGTTTAATAATAAAATAAACGGCGGCTGAAGTAAAAGCTAAATCATTGGCTTCTAATGAAACCGTATTTTAATTAAGACATAAACTTTCATATAATTTAAATAGTGTTATCGTAGGTACACCAAAAACAGTATGGTTATTGGTGTGTTTATTTATCGCGAGTAGACATGCTTAATCAATTAAAAAGTAAAGATGGTGAAGGGTTGCATACTCATTTAAAAAGAATATGTAGTAATTATTTGACTGTTGATTTTAATGAAAAATTAAAATCGCACATGACTAAACAGTGGGGTGGTTATTATTTAAATGCTAAAGAAAAAAGCATGGTGAAAATCTGAGTTGCAGAATATGAATGAACCCATAAAATGATTTTATAGTTGCCTTATTTGTTTTATTATTTGAATTAGTTTAATGATATACTTAATTATTTTAATTGGTGGTCTTGGTATTCTTTTTCTGATTTTTAAAAGTGGAAATATTTTCTCTAAATTCACTAAATGCAATAAATGTGAAGGTCTAGGCTATTGGGTAGGAACTAGGGGCGATAAGCAAAACTGTGATATTTGTCGTGGTTCAGGTAAGGTTCCTAAAGCCTAATACAATTAAATTAGATAGATCTTATTGAATTGTAATAAAAGATCTAATAAAATGAGGATGAAGGTTCTTGATTTTTATAAAAGGTTCTGATAATTCATTTACAATGATAAAATAGCAATTGTATAAATGCCTGATTCAAATAGATTAATTGAAGAACTAAAGAAAGAACTGAAAGGTGATATTCATAATGTGACTTTCAACCCCGGAGATTACATCATTAAGCAAGGTAAAGAAAGCCCTGTTTATATAATTTTAAGCGGTGTATGCAAAGTGTTTGTATACGATAAATCAGGGGGTGAAATATTTTTAAGCTCACTTGATAGAGGCAACACTATTGGCGATATGTCTAATTTCACAAAAAGTAAGACGGTGGCTTATGTTGTAGCAAATACAGAAGTAGAAGTTCTTAAAATTGAAACAATACGTTTTAATGAATTATTAAGAGGAATTCCAACATATGCACAAATACTATACTCTCAATTATGTGCGCGTTTAGAAAATACAAATGAAAGTCTAACAATAAAAGTGAATGAATTACTAAGTTTGAATGAAAATTTAAACAATAAGGTTGAAGAACAAGTCTCAGATATTAAAGAAAAAAATGATCGTTTAAAAAGGCAAAATAATAAATTAAAAGAGATTACGAAAAGTAGAGATAAATTCCTTAATATTGCTGTCCACGATTTAAGATCACCCTTGAGTTGTATTGTTGGTTATTTGGATTTATTAAACGTCATGCCTGGGATCCAAAATGATCCAGACTTACAAAAAATGTCTAAAATTATGTCTAGAAACTGTTCAGGTATGTTTGATTTAATTAATGATATATTGGATATTAATAAAATAAATAATGGTGATCTTGAGATGAATATTGAAAAAGTTCAAATATCTAGTGTTATTCATGAATGTTTTGATACTAATATGATATTGTGTCAAAAAAAGACTATCGATTTAGTTAGCGATGTGAGCGAGTCAATACCTGCATGTTTAGCTGACAGAAGAAGGGTCTTAGAAATACTAAATAATTTAGTAGGGAATGCAATCAAATTTTCTGAACGCGATACCCAAATTAAAATTAGTGCTGAGTATAAAACGGATAGTAAGTATATTTGGGTTAAGGTTTCTGATCAAGGACAAGGAATTCCTCCTGATGAAGTACCAACTTTATTCCAAGCTTTTCATCAAACTAGTACAGTAGCGACTGAAGGGGAGAAGGGCACTGGCTTGGGTTTGGCTATCGTAAAAAAACTAGTCGATTTACAAAAAGGCGAGGTAAAAGTTAAAAGCGAATTGGGAGCTGGTTCTGAATTTAAATTCTCAATTCCCGTAGCTTAGTTTTATTAATAAATTAGCTTAATGCGATGAAAAGGTAGGAGCACTGCAAGTGCTTTGCCAATAAGAACATCTTCTGGAACTGTACCCCAAACACGACTATCAGAACTCCAGTAAGAATTATCTCCCATTGCAAAATATTCACCAGGTTGGACTTTATAACTTAAGTTTTCTCCGTGAAAAACCTGTGGGTTATCACCTAAATCATAATATATGTCTCGGTTGATATTTAGTTCAGTGATATTAATCCCTTCACCTTTATAGTGTATTGTTGGAATAAGACGTGTAGTTTTTCGTTCTGGGTTTAAATTTTTAATTTCATACTCGCGTACATTGAGTGGGTCTTGAAAGAAACATAAAGCCCCATCTAGTCTGGAGAAACTAAAGCGTGTGATATTTTCATCAATTTCAAAACTATCAATGATCTTGTTTGAAACCATAATTTTGACATTTTTATTTTTGAAATCAATAGTGGCTTGATATAGTTCAATATTCCACAGGATTTCGAATTCAAGTATACCCTCATTAGGGCATTTATCTAAAGTAATATCAAATTGTACATCGCCTACGAGAGGTCTTAGCATAGCATGCTGGTTGACTCCTTTGTCACCATACCCTAGTAGTTTGTAAGGGTTGTGAAAGCGAAGGGTATATGCTTTGCTGTTGTCGAATATAAGTTGCCGGTTATTACTCTCCCAAGTCCCGTGGTTTGAATTACCCCAATCCCAAAATTCATTGAGAGTATTGAAATGTTCCTCATTCTCTAGAGAGAAAATATTTCTCCAAAGTTCCTTTTGTGCTTCAGGTGTTTTTTTAGAGTATATCCATTCATTATTTTTTCCACGTAATAAAAGATTGCCATCCCGTACTGTTATTTCATCG
>Ga0233432_10005499_pt1 | contig 10990 bp, 8 predicted proteins | sample SI_122_August201_6_FD_179870 | JGI IMG/M metagenome (GOLD analysis project Ga0233432, IMG submission 179870) | Seawater microbial communities from Saanich Inlet, British Columbia, Canada - SI_122_August2016_10_MG | ecosystem: Environmental > Aquatic > Marine > Inlet | place: Canada: British...
AAGTACACACCTAATGTTAATTCTTACCGACGGTTTTCTCGAGGAATATCATTATCGCCAGTTAACTTGCAATGGGGCTATGATAATCGTACTACCGGACTAAGAGTTTCTGATACCAACCCTAAAAACTATCGTATCGAAAATCGATTGCTGGGAGCGGATGTGGACCCATATCTATCCATTGTAGCGGCTCTGACCTGTGGTTATCTCGGCATTAAAAATTAAATCAAACCTTCTGCATCCTAAATAGGCAATGCTAATCACAGTGATTACCTGTTAATTTTTTAATACTTCTAGATCAATAGTTTTAAATTATGATAGGGTTCGACATATCATACGTAAGGGATGTTAGATGCAAAATATTATCTACAAAATGGTCATAGCACTGACTTTCTTGATAACCGGTCTCCTCGGTCCATCGATTTTGAATGCCGAGCAGAGTGATCGGCCGACAAATCTAACCCTCGAATCGTTCCAGTTCGGGCCGGTCAATCGCTGGACGTTTAGTCATATGCGGGAAGTGATCCCGACGGTTAATATCCCGCGAGATACCGATCGATTCCTGATGCTTAAGAAGAGTGATGATTTCGTCGCTGACTTCTCTGTCGAATTTCAAGGTCGTAAACAATCGATCAATAAAATCGCGGCGCATCAATTCATCGATGGCTTGTTGATCATTAAGGACGGTGAAATTGTTGTTGAAAACTATTACGGCCACCTCACGCAAGACCGTCCACATTTGATGAATTCAGTGTCTAAGTCCATTGTTGGGTTGGTTGCCGGAAAGCTTGCCGCACAGGGTGTTATTGATCTTGACCAACCGGTGTCCCATTATGTGCCCGCGCTTGCCAAAAGTGGCTATGGCCCGGACTCACTGCAAACTGTTCTCGACATGCGTGACGGGTCGGACTACACGGAATACTATGCAGACTTCACGACGACGTTTCGGATGCAAGACTGCGCCATTGGTTGGACGGATGCTGACTACTGCCCGGAAGATGGACCGACTGGCCTTTATGAATTTCTTCCGACGGTCGGGCGAGACAAATCAAAACTCGGAACATTTAGTTATCGATCCGGTTCGACTAATGTCATGGGCTGGGTACTTGAAGCGGCGACAAAACAGCCTCTTGCGGAACTGATCTCAGAGCATCTCTGGCAACCGATGGGTGCCGAGTTTGATGCCAATATCACTGTGGATGAAGGCGGCTCTGTTTTGGCCGACCACGGCATAAGCGCCACCTTGCGCGATCTTGGGCGGATGGGATTACTCGTGCTGAACGATGGCAAGGCCTTTGGAAATGAGGTGATTCCGACTGCATTTATCCAGGATATCTTGGGCCAGCAAGGCGACCCGAAGTGGCCTACGCCAGCGCCCGACGGATACAAACCATATTACCGTTCATTTTGGTGGGGCGAAGGCAACCCTGGCGGCGACATAAGCGGCTATGGCATACACGGCCAGTTTGTCCGTGTCGTACCTGAGGCCGGCCTCGTCATCACTATGTATTCGACATGGCCACGTGCGGATGGAAACGGTGAAACGCACGGCTGGGTACCTTCGCTAGAGTTAATGGATGCGATGATTGCCAAATTTCGATGATTCAATCGACGTAAAATAGTGGGGGGAACGTAGCTGGTAGCAATTATTTGGACTAACAAATGGCATCGGCCGCAAGGGAACTAACAGTCTCTTTCAGCGGGGAAGGAATCCTTTTAACATCACGTTGAACATCTCTTCCCCTAGCGTTTCAGGGTCCATGTTCCCTTGTTGTAAGTACCAGTGTGGCATCCAGTGTAAGGTGCCGAACAACACAAAATCGCACCATCTTATATCTAGCTTGGCAAGAGATCCGTCCATCTGACCCTGATTGATATACCCTCTGATGGTGTCGTCAGTTTCCTTAAAAAGAAGCTTTGAGCGCTGCGCGAATTCATCAGAAATAGGCTGGGCTACTATCTGAACTCCGGCAGCGCCAAAAGGAGTTGCCATCATTTTGGCGTAGCCTATGTAGAAATGCCGCAGTTTGTCTAAGCCGCTATCGCACTTTTCGCTTATTTCGCGAAATATTGCCTTAACATATTCTAGATTTATTCGTTCAATCTCAAGGGCGATCTCTTCTTTATTTTGACAATAATAATACAGAGCAGCCTTATTAAATCCTAGTTGGGCGGCAATATCGTTCATTGAGGTTGAAGAGAACCCTTTTTTAAGGATTAGTTCGGCCGCCACCTGCAGTATTTGTTGTTTCTTTTTCATGTAATTGTCATTCTTTCCCGAGCTACTCTTGAGTGCGGGGCTTGCTTTGATGCTGTCTAGTTTTTCGGCCATTATGTCTGATTATCCATTCTAAAACGCAGCTATGACTGGCGTTGAGAGTATCTTTCTGCAAGAGATTTAGTGATTCAAATTGGCTGAACGAACAGGCTCAGTCGACCTAACAGTACGATAGTTTGCACGACATAATGGGAAGGGGCAATAGTAATCGCTGGCAATGGCCCAAACTCTAGATGGCTGTAATGCCCAAAATTTGGCCTGATCTGGATCGTTTCACCGGCTATTTTAATCGCGGACAACAACAATCACACGGCATGTCTATCAAAGAATAGATTGACAGGTTTACTTAACGGTCGTTAAAATCCCGAAGGCTAATCTGATTTTCAAGGATCTAGGTTAGTTTGGGTTTGAAATAAGAAGGCGATTGGTACTGTCATTTTTTATTACAACTAATCAATAATAAAAAATTAACACTACTGGTGAGTATGTCTTAACACGCAAAAAGAAAAGAAACATAGCAGCTAAAATTAATTTTCGGGGAGTTAATATAATGAAAAAAAGTTTATTTAATCACGGGTTTACCGTTGGTCTTGGGGCAGCTGTAATAGCTCTATCCTCGACCACAACTATTGCGCAATCACCACTTCTTGAAGAAGTCTTGGTGACAGCACAGAAGCGCGAGCAGAGCGCCAGCGACATCGGCATGGCGATTTCAACGTTTTCTGGGGATAACTTGAAAACCTTAGGCGTATCCGATACGCGAGATCTTGCAGGTTTAATCCCAGGCTTTACGGCAGCAAAATCAGATTTGGGCACGACAATTTATACCCTGCGAGGTGTTGGCTATAACTCTCCAAATTTATCTTCTACATCGCCGGTTGGGGTTTATGTTGATGAAGCCTCTTTTCCATATCCGTATATGAGCCATGGTCTATCCTATGATCTTGAGCGTGTAGAGGTCCTGAAAGGGCCCCAGGGTACCATTTACGGTCGTAACACCACTGGTGGCCTTGTGAACTTTATTACCAAAAGGCCAACTAATGAATTTGAAGCTGGCTTCACGGTTCACGCTGGTAGTTATGAAAAATACGGTATAGAAGGCTTTGTCAGCGGGCCACTCAGCGAGTCCTGGGGCGCGCGGCTTGCAATTAAATCCGATAAATCCGACAAAGGCTGGCAAAAAAGCTTTTCCCGTCCCGGTGAAAGAAACGGTGAGGAAGATAGATTCGCCGCACGGATGCTGCTTGATTATGATGCTGATGATCGATTACGTGCGCAACTAACCTTTAATTACTGGCAAGACAAGGGTGATACCCAAGCGGGTCAGGCTGTACTTTACAATCCCGGTGCGGATGAAGCCTTGGTTGCTCCTGGTTTTGAGAATGAAATTATATCGAACCCGGACAATGAGGATGCAGACTGGGCTTCATCCAGTGAGCCTGGAGCATGGCCCGGAACAACATTTACCAATCAGCGTCCGGAGTTGGGTCTCGACTCCCAAATGAGCTCAGTGACAGCGCGTTTGGAGTTTGACCTTACAGACACATTAACGCTTGTTTCTCTGACAAACTACGCTGATCTCGAGCGCGACGATGTCAGTGACCGAGGTGGTGTTAAGTTCGAAATCGCAGTGGACCGTGAAGTCGGTAGCATCGAATCGTTTTCACAGGAATTGCGTTTAGCTGGTAGTTCTGTAGACGAAAAAACCAATTTTATCGGTGGTCTTTATTACTCACGTGATAAGTTGGATGATCGCGGGCAAATTTGGGCAGGACAGAATTCCGTACTGAATGAGTTGCGAGCATATGGCTACGCAGTGATAGATGATTTTCCTGATCTAGCAGCTGAGGTATTTGGCGGGTTCAGAAACTGGGAAAACTTCACAGAAACAACCTTTGAATCCTATGCGGTATTCGGTCAGTTTGATCATCAGCTTTCTGACACTCTCACTCTGACAGCAGGTGCTAGATATACGGAAGAGAGTCATGATTTTGCAGGCTGCTCGCGCGACCTTAATGGCGACACCAATATTCATCAGGTATGGAATTTCGCTTTTGAGACGGCATTGGTAGCAGGTGATTGTGTAACATTTGACTCAACCACTTTTGCGCCTGTGGGCCCAGAGGGTGCCAAGAAAGATTTGGATGAGGACAATGTGTCCTGGCGAGTTGCTTTGGATTGGCAGCCTACGGATGAGATGCTTGTATATGGATCTATTTCAAAGGGATTCAAATCGGGCTCGTTTCCTCAGATTTCTGCCAATGCCAGCGCTCAGTTGGACCCGGCAACCGAGGAAGAACTGCTGGCTTATGAGTTGGGTGCCAAATTCTCTCCCAGTTCTTTCCTTGACCTCAATGCGGCTGTTTATTTCTACGATTACAAGGATAAGCAGGTTTATGGTCTGATTCCGGATCCAATTTTTGTCACGCTAACCAAAGTGGTCAATGTACCAGAGTCCGAGGTGTATGGAGCGGAATTTGATGCAACAGTATTTCCAACCGAAGATACTTTTGTGAAATTCTCCGCCTCCTATTTGCAAACCGAAATTAAAAAATATCAGGGTTATGATTCAAGTGGAGCGGATAACGATTTTGCAGGCGATAGCTTTGCCTATTCCCCTGATTGGCAATTTAATATGGTGGGCGCACATCGCTTCGATATCAATGATAAGTTCGAAGGGACTGTGGTTGTAGATGCCTCTTATAGCGACAAACAATCCTCCTTAATTGGCGATGATTCGACAAGAGCCGTTGATTCTTACACATTGGTGGGTGCGCGATTAGTTGTTGAGCCCAAGGATGGTCGTTGGGAAGCTGCCTTGTTTGGCCGCAATCTGACAGACGAGTACTACTGGTCTGCATCCCATGGCTGGGGTGACGCTATCGTGCGTTACGCTGGTATGCCACGCACTTATGGGGTTGAGTTAAGCTATAACTTTTAATTAATGAGTTATTCGAATAAGGCCTTAATACGTTTGGTATTAGGGCCTTTTTTGTCTTTAGTCTATTTAACTTAGCAAGGTATACAATCAATCATTTCACTCGATTCGCCGGCTACCTACTCCTTATTCTATCGATTCTGAGTTGGTGTCTATTAGCCGTAATCCCTTTTTTATCGATTACCATTAGCGAAAAGGCCGCTTACAGTTCAGTGTTGTTTATTTTTGGCGAAATAACATGGTGGCTTTCGGTTGCTATTTTGGGAAAAGCATTTTTTGAAAAAATTAAGGCCTTATATCGCTACTTAAAAACCTGTTTGACAGGAAAAAACAATAAAAGATATTAAAAAACAGTTCTTAAATGCATACGCCATTCCGAATTATCCTTTCACAACTGTTTCAAAAAACTTGCAGCATTACTAATTTCCTTTAACGCTTTGTGTAAACGCGCCCAAAAACCTAAATATGTTTGTAGTATTACGACAAATGTAATATAATGGAATCTTAGATTAGCAAGTCAATTGTTCGTACCGAAGAGAGGTTCATTATGGCTCAGATAACGCATTTGCCGGGTAATTGCTCAACACAAGATATTATTGAAGTTATTGAAGATCAAGGTGCTGCTATTATTGACGATTTTGTCAGTCAATCATGGCTCGAAAAATTCAATACCTCTATCGACCCACATATTGAGGCGTATCGGACTATAGATTACAAGGACGAATTTGCCAAAGATTTTTTTGGGTCGCGGACTGTTCGCCTAACGGGTCTTCCACGCAAAGCACCCTGTTATATCGATCTCATGACTGATGAACGTCTCCTCGGTGTGATGGCTCATTTTCTTGGACCCAATTGTGGTCAGTTTCAGTTAAGCTCTAGTGAAATCATCCAGTCACATCTTGGTGAGACTGCGCAGCCATTACATCTCGATGACTTACTCTGGCCGGTAAACTCTTGGATACCTGATAAACTGCTGCAGTTCAATACGCTGGTGGCTGCTACCGACTTCACTGAAGCTAATGGAGCGACACATGTCGTACCCTATAGCCACAAGTGGGAACCTGGAAGAGAGGCGAAGCCAGAGGAAATTGCCCGAGCAACTATGAGCGCTGGAAGTATCGTGCTTGTGCCAGGCAAGACCTTGCATGGCGGTGGTGCTAACACTGATGGCTCGGTGCGCCGGGCTATAGTGACGTCTTATTGCTTGGGATGGCTAAGAACCTATGAGAATCATTTTCTACACAGTACGGTCGAGGAAGCTAGCCAGTGGCCAGAAAGGGCACAGGAGCTTCTGGGCTACGACCTTTACCGGCACAATGATGAGAATATCAGTGGTGGTCCTCTGGGACTTTATGAGTACGATAATCCGAAAGTACTGTTTCAGTAGGCGATATTTGTAGAAGTGTCTCCCAATAACTGCAAGTAAGTGTTAGGGTAGTACTGACCACCATTGGCGTCGCAACAGAAGTATCGAATATCGATATTATAGGAAGTTTCTGGATCCCTGTTACTGCAGATTCCAGCGATTAGCTAGTGATATAATTTTTACCAATAAGAATTATTTTTATTATGGCATTAGATAATCGGGTCAGATTGGCCTTTGCGTCTTCGGGCGCAGCTCAAGGTCTTATCAGCAATGGTATTCTTTATTTCCTGCTTATCTACTACAGTCAGGTGCTGGGGCTCGATTCCGGATTGGCCGGTTTGGCGCTGATGATCGCGATGATATTTGATGCTGTATCGGATCCTTTGGTGGGTCGTTGGTCAGATCGGCTTCGGCATCGCTTGGGTCGTCGTCATCCATTCCTATATATCTCTATTATTCCGGTCACGGTCAGTTACTACCTGCTTTGGGATGTCCCGGAACTCTCTCAGACCGGTCTGTTTTTCTACTTGCTGACTATGATCGTAATTCTGCGCGTTACGCTCACGGCTCATGTGGTGCCGTTTACCGCATTAACACCCGAGTTGGCACCGGGCTATGAGGAACGAACAGCATTAATGTCTGCATCCAACTCTGCTTTCTGGTTTATCTCTACCATTATGGGTGCTGCGATGTATGCCTACTGGCTTGCCGATAGTGCCGAGTATCCGGATGGTGCCGGTATTCTCAGGCAGCAGGGTTATATCGATTCGGGACTTGTGACCGCAGTAGTTGTATTTTTTGCACTTGGCATTGCAGCTCAGCTCACTCGCAGGTATATCCCTGAGCTATCCGACCCTCCCGATCAATCTGGCTCATTTGCTGAAGGCCTAAGGGAAGCGGGCGACACCCTAAAGGATAAAAACTTTCTGGTGATTGGGCTTAATGGTGTTTTCTCTGCCTGTGGCGGTGGTACAGCAACTGCGCTTTGGGTATATATTCAGCCCTATTTTTGGGGTTTCAATTCTGAGCAGATAAGCATTATGCTTTTCGGTCAGCTTTTTTCAGCACTTATTGCTTTTGCTATCCTGCCGAGACTGATGCGGGGTCGAGAAAAAAAGCCAATGCTGATTTGTATTTCGGTGATGGCACTGCTTATCAACTGCCTGCCGGTATTTTTGAGTCTTATAAATTTGTTTCCAGCCAAGGGAACAGATTTGCTGTTTAATACCATGTTTGTGTTGGGTATTCTTCAAGTGACCGTGATTGTTATCATAGCCTCTCTAGGTGGCTCTATTCTTGCCGATGTGGTTGATGCCCGTGCGGCGAATACCGGCAGACGTGAAGAAGGTCTGCTGATCTCTATGCAGTCGTTTATTGGCAAAGTGGCAAGTGGCGTTGGTGTCTCGATGTCCGGTATGGTGCTGACCTTAATTGCTTTTCCAAGTGATTCCCCGAGTACAGAACTTAGTCCTAATATGGTAGCTAACCTCGGCTGGACCTATGCTGGCACACTGGGGTTTTTCTATGTACTAGCGATTGTAACGCTGTTGTTTTATTCCTTGGATAGAGCAACCCACGAAAAAAATATCGTCACTCTAGATAGTCTCTCTTAATCAGTCTGCTTAGTCTTGCTAGGTTAGGTTTGACTAAGCTAATTTTCTAAATTCTTATTGCTAGACAAAAGAAGTCTTGACGACTTTTGGAATTAATCTTAATATAATACGACTGTTTTAATAAAAAGGAGTGGCTCATGGTGGCGACCCAAAAAAATATAATAACTATTATAACTATTATAGCTGTTGCTGTTTTTCTCCTTATCGTTGTCTGTGGCTTGATCACTGACCCAGACATTGGTAAAAAAATCGGAGACAATAATGCTGTAAACAATACTGATAGATATGAAAGTCAGGGTGAGATATTTTATATAAACGATGTGTTACCAAAGCTATCAGAAAATGGTTGTTTGAAGTGCCACGCCAAGGGTTATATGAACCCCACTGTCTCCTATGAGTCAATGCTTCGCAGACTTGCGATTGGTGATTCTGCGGAAAATAATGTGGTCATTTACAAACTTGCCAATGTGCGCAGTTTTTCTCCGCAGATTCCCAACCATCCAGGTGGACAACGCTGCGCCACAATTGATGCAGAACCGTGCAAAACTATACGCCAATGGTGGCAGATCGAGTTTGGTCAACAGAGGGCTGACAAATGAATGATAATAAATTCAAAGTAGATTACCAGCGTCGTAGCCTGATGAAAGGGCTGGCAGCTGTCACTCTGGCTTCATCAGTGATGCCAGGGAGTCTATTTGCAGCTGGGCGTGGGCCAACTGCCGTTATTATAGGTGCCGGTATCGCTGGTCTTTCAGCAGCCTGGGATCTGCGCAAAGCTGGGTTTCAGGTTTCAATTTTTGAGAAAGAAGAGTTTACCGGTGGCCGTATGGTGGAGTTGCAAACCGGACCTTTGCATGGGGCACCCCATGCGGAGGGGGTGTTTAATGAAAATAAGGAAATGTTTGCTCTGGCGGCCGAGTTGGGCATTGAAAAAAAAGTCCGCGGTGAGTCCTATAACGAGGTCTGGAATCCTGAAAATGGTATAGGTCTAGACAATGGCCATGGTATCTACAACCCGGGTGGTATGAGCGACTTTGATATTGAAGGTGCCATGAAAATACCGGGTCTGAGCGCTGAGACAATCAACAAGTTGCCTCTTTTACAAGCGGATATGGATGAAATCTATGCCACTGTAGATCCCTGCCTGCTAGAGACTGGTACAGCCTTCGACAATGAAAGCGTGGGTGAGTATTACATGCGCAAGTTGGGTAAGGTCGCAGGTAAAGAAATCATGGACTATAAGATTGATCAAAACTGTAATGCATGGTGCTGGGATCCTTTCGAGACCTCCAAAGTTGCTGTTTTATCCTGGCTTGCCAGCAAAAAGCAGTTTGTTTACCCGCGCGGTGGCATTGGTGCCTTGACCAGTAAACTGGATGAGCTATTACCTGTGCAAAACAACACGTCAGTTCGCTATATCACCCCGGCGGATTCGAATGGTCGTCATACGGTGCATTATCTAGATGCAAATCTACAGCGACGCATTGTAACGCCTGATGTGGTGGTCTGTGCAGTTGAGGGAAAATACCTGGATTCAATGGTGCAGGGTCTTACCCCAAAACAAGAGGCACTGGCAAAGAACTGCTTCTTTAACAAGCAGCCAGTTGTGACTTGGGTGCTGGATAAGGAGCATGCGCCTAAAGAATTTGCCTTGGGTGCCTATACTTCGAGTCACCCAGACCCGATAAAAGCTCAAATCTATAACTGGATGGCCATGCCAAGTTATTTTCTGTCAGATCAACCACCCCGTATTCGCTTTTCCTTGTCACGACTATATACGCCGGAATGGCAAAACAGCGATATGGCGTTTGCAGATTATTGCTGGCCGTTGATTAAGCATGTCTATCCGCAACTCGAAAAATCTCATGTTGTGGATACTGTTGATTACACCTGCGATGGTTTGATTAATATCCCAGTAGGTTATGTCAAGCAAATGGCAGAAGTCCTTCGCGAACAACGCAAAGCACGCAAGGGTCTCTATTTGGCTGGAGAGTACGTTTCTCATGCACATACCGGGGGAGGCTGTGCTAGCGGCCGTTCTGTGGCTAGAGATATTATAGGTCATTGGACTTAATCGATATGCCAAATCGATTACTCAAATCTAGTAATGGGCTACTATTCTAAAGGCTGTTGAGGCGGGTTTGGCTGTGCCTCAATGCCACCTCTGTTAGGCGTAAGGCAATCTCTAGACCTTTGAGTACAGAGGCCCTCATCATGCCTCTACTTCCTCGGTTTTGCCTTTCGGCTGGGTTCCCAGAAGAAATGGCCAAGTTCTGGTCCAACTTTATCAATGGCCATATTCCCAATATTGCTCTGACATCCTATGAGCAAATCGATAACTATGTGAAGGAATGCTGGGAATCCACTGGTTCTATTTCGGCAAGGGTCGTCAGCTGTGAATAGTGGCGGGTAATCAAGATGCTCTTTCAACAGAGTTATGCTAGTCTGACGGCTTAGGTTAACTCCTAGTACTTTCAAATACTGTCATCATCAAGAGTAGTCATGCCGAAGATTATTGATCACGATCAACGCAGACAAGAAATTGCACAGCAGGTAAATAGTTTGATCTCAGAGAAAGGGATTGAAAATACCACTGTGCGGGCTATATGCCGTCGCGCTGGTTTCAGTTCAGGGGTTCTGGCCCATTATTTCGAAAACAGAGAAGCGATGATTGTCTATGTATTTGAATGGCATATGTTGCGTACTCAAAGACGTTTGGAGTCTGTTGAAAATTTAACGACCAAAGATGATTTTGATTTACTTTATCATGCCATTCGGATGCTATTACCGGGATA
>Ga0233432_10005500_pt1 | contig 10987 bp, 8 predicted proteins | sample SI_122_August201_6_FD_179870 | JGI IMG/M metagenome (GOLD analysis project Ga0233432, IMG submission 179870) | Seawater microbial communities from Saanich Inlet, British Columbia, Canada - SI_122_August2016_10_MG | ecosystem: Environmental > Aquatic > Marine > Inlet | place: Canada: British...
TATTTTTAGTTGATATTTCATTTAATTGATTGTTTATTAATGTGATTTCATTATTTAAGGTTTCTCTTTCATTTTTTAAAGATTTAAGTTCATCACTTAAATTATTTTTTTCTTTAAAAATTTCAGCGTTTTTCTCTTGAATTTTATTTAAAGTATTTTCTAATAATGCTAGTCTATTACTATTTTCTTCTATTGACTTTTTAGAACTATTTTTAGTTTTTTTAAGATTCTCTTCTAAAACATTAATTTTATCTGAATTTGATTTTAAATTTTTTAGTTGAAGCTGGTTTTTATCTGAAATTTTCTTATTGTTAGATTTTAATTTTGCAATTTCTTCTCTTAATTTGATTGTTTTCTTTTCTAAATCTACTTCTTTATTTATAAGATTCGCATTTCTTTTCTCTACTTTTTCTAGTGAATTATTTTTTTCTCTAATATTTAATTCTAAATCAGAAATTAATAAATTTGATTCTGCTTCATTTTTCTCAATTTCTTTAATCCAATTTTCAAGTTGAGTGATATCATATTCTTTTTCTAATAGTTGTTCAGTTTGTAACTCTATTGTTGTATTAATCTGTTTGATCATTTCTCTTAAATTAATAATTTCAAGAGAATCTTTGTTGACTTTAATTTTATTAGAATGGAATTTATTTTTTAATGTAACCCTTTCTTTAGTTTCTATTATAGACTTTTCTTTGACTTTATCTTTTTGAATTTGTTTTTGTTTATCAGTTTTTAGATAAAAATATTTTAATCTTGATTTTGTATCTGGTCCGATTAAAATACCTGAGTATCCTTTTTTGGTAATATTTGATTCAAATTCTTCAATAATGGAATTATTTATTTTAAAAGTTATTTTATTCTTATTGTCAATAATTTGAATGGTATTATAGATATTTTCTTTCTCAATATATTTATTTTTAATCCACTTTCCTTTTTTATTTTTCTTAGATAGATAGTTGTATTTGTTGTTCTGAAATTGTTTTATTCTATATCTTCCATTGTTATTGATTTCAATAATCAATGCTTCTGTAAAATTTTTATTTGCTCTAACAATATAGCCTATGCTTGAATTAATATTGTCAGATGGGCCCAGTTTGAAAGAACTTTCTAAAAATGAGTTTTCAGTGTAGCTTTCCTCTAATATTATTACATATTGACTTTCATTATTTTCTCTTAAAATTAGATATTCATTTTCATCAATAATAAAATAGTTGTCATTATCTCTTACAATTGGAAAATCATCTTGCTCTTCAGAAAAATTAATATTTAGAACGTTATATTGGAAGTTATTATTCTGTCCAAAGCAAGAAATAGATACCATAGAGAATAGTACCGAAAAAATAATATATTTAAATTGCATCTAATTTTTTTTACAAATTTACAAATATTGAGTATATCATAAGATTTAATTCAATAAGTTTGTATTATGAAATTTCATCATTTATTTGCTTTTTTTTTAATAGTTTTTTCTTCTTGCGAGACTGATTTTGATGTAAACGCTGAGTGGGATGATGTTACTGTTGTTTATGGATTATTAGATCCAAATAATGAAATTCAACTAATTAAAATTAACAAAGCATATTTAGGTGCTGGAGATGCAATTCAAATGGCATCTATTTCTGACTCAGTAAATTATACCCCATCTGATTTAAATGTAAAGCTTTATAGAATTAAATCAATTGGATTTGGTCAATATGATACTTTGGCTTCTGTAACTTTATATGATACTATAGTTGAAAAGGATGATGGTCTTTTTTCAACAGATGATAATATTATTTATGCATTTGCAAAGCCAATTTCATTTTACAATACAAACTCTATTTATGTTCTAGAAATAACTAATAATTATACTAACTACAAAGTTTCTTCTCAAACAGAAATAATCAACAGTTTTAATTTTGAGTCTCTAAATTCTAGCTTTGAGTGGGGCTTATATAACGGTGATTTGGTAGATAGTTTGAGGTTTAGAACTAAAAATATTGAATGGACTAAATCAACAAACGGAGAGATTTATCAACTAGATTTAATTATTAATTATTTAGAAGAGGGTGAAAATAAAAATCTTGTTTGGAGTCAGCCTTTAATTGAATATACAAGTGGTAATATGAGCGTTAAAATTAAAGGTGATCAGTTCTTTTTATTTTTAACTAATAATCTTTCCAATAATACAACTAAACAATTTCTAAATCTCGATCTTCTTATGACTGTTGGAACAAATGATTTAAAGACATTTATAAATGTCAATAAGCCTTTCTCTGGAATTGTTCAAGAAAGACCGGTTTTTTCTAATATTAATAATGGTATTGGTTTGTTTTCTTCTAGATACACATATGATGAGATTTACGGTATAGAATTAACTAACGCTACCGTTAATTACATTATTAATGATTTAGATTTAGGTTTTGAATAAATGACATTGTGTCACTAACTCTCTTTTGTAAGCTTTAACATTTTCCTTTTTTGTCAGTTACTTTTAAATATTTTTATTTTGGAATACTTATTGCATTATTACTTCTTGAAACAAATTTGAAAAATTAAAATAAAAAAAAATGAGTAAAATAATAGGTATAGATTTAGGAACAACAAATTCATGCGTTTCAGTAATGGAAGGTAATGAGCCAGTTGTAATTCCAAATGCTGAAGGAGCAAGAACTACTCCTTCTATAGTTGCTTTTATTGAAGGTGGTGAAAGAAAAGTTGGTGATAGTGCAAAAAGACAGGCCATTACAAATCCAGAAAAAACAATTTCTTCAATAAAAAGATTTATGGGGGAAAGCTTTTCTTCTATGAGTAAAGAAATAAAAAATGTTTCTTACAAGGTTGTGAAGGGAGATAATAATACTCCAAGAGTAAAAATTGATGATAGATTGTATACTCCGCAAGAGATTTCTGCAATGGTTTTACAAAAAATGAAGAAAACTGCTGAAGATTATTTAGGACAATCTGTTTCTGAAGCAGTTGTTACTGTTCCTGCATACTTTAATGATGCACAAAGACAAGCTACAAAGGAAGCTGGTGAAATTGCTGGTTTAACGGTTAAAAGAATTATTAATGAGCCTACTGCAGCGGCATTAGCATATGGCTTAGATAAATCAGATAAAGACAGAACAATTGCTGTGTTTGACCTTGGGGGTGGAACTTTTGATATTTCAATTTTAGAATTAGGTGATGGTGTTTTTGAGGTAAAGTCAACTAACGGAGATACCCATTTAGGTGGAGATGATTTTGATCAAGTTATTATAGACTGGCTAGCTGAAGAATTTAAAAAAGATGAAAGCATGGATTTAAGAGAAGATCCAATGGCTTTACAACGTTTAAAAGAAGCTGCTGAGAAGGCAAAAGTTGAACTGTCTAGCTCAACTCAAACTGAAATCAATCTTCCATATGTAACTGCAACTTCATCAGGCCCTAAACATTTAGTTAGAACATTAACTAGAGCGCAGTTTGAGCAATTAGCAGACAAGCTTATTCAAAATACAATAAAGCCTTGTCAAAGTGCTTTAAAAGATGCAGGAATGACTGCAGCAGATATTGATGAGGTAATTTTAGTTGGGGGTTCTACAAGAATTCCTTCAATTCAAGCGGTTGTTGAGAAGCACTTTAAGAAAGCTCCATCCAAAGGAGTAAACCCAGATGAAGTTGTTGCTGTTGGTGCAGCTATTCAAGGAGGTGTTCTCTCTGGTGATGTTAAAGATGTTCTACTTCTTGATGTAACTCCTTTATCTTTAGGGATTGAAACAATGGGAGGGGTGATGACAAGATTAATAGATTCTAATACCACTATTCCTACCAAAAAATCTGAAGTATTTTCTACTGCTGCTGATAATCAACCTGCTGTAGATATTCATGTCTTACAAGGTGAAAGACCAATGGCTGCTGATAATAAATCAATAGGTAGATTTCAATTAGCTGATATTCCACCTGCACCTAGGGGTGTGCCTCAAATTGAAGTGACTTTTGATATCGATGCCAATGGAATCTTAAATGTTTCTGCTAAAGATAAAGCCACTGGTAAGGAACAAAATATCAAAATTGAAGCATCTTCAGGATTATCAGATGCAGAAATTGATAAAATGAAAAAAGAAGCCGAAGCAAATGCAGATGCTGATAAAACAGCAAAAGAATCAATTGATAAAATTAATGGTGCTGATGCAATGATTTTCCAAACGGAAAAACAATTGAAAGAGTTTGGTGAAAAACTATCAGATGATAAGAAAGCTCCTATTGAAGAAGCTTTAACTGAACTAAAGTCTGCTCATACTAGCAAGGATCTTAATGCAATTGATTCTGCAATGGAGAAAATTAATGCAGCATGGAAAGTTGCTTCAGAAGAGATGTATAAAGCTACAGAAGAAGCTAAAAATGCTGGTGGTGCCTCAGCTGAACCTCAAGCAGATAATGCTGATGATGTAACTGATGTTGATTTTGAAGAAGTAGATGAAGAAAAGAAGTAATTGTTAATTAGTTTTGAATTTAAAAAGAGCTCTTATTTAAGAGCTCTTTTTTTATTTAATTTAATAGGTTTCTTTAATTATATAATCTATTAATGTTTAAATTTTTTAAATGATCTAAATAGGAAAATTATTACAAGTAATTCAATAAATAATAATAAATAGTGAATATAAAATACTTGAGTCTGATTATCAATAATTTGAAATTGATATTCAATTGCTTTGTAGAACAAGAAAGATAATAATAATCCTACTAAATACCCAAATTGTTTAGCCATATCTACTAAAGTTAAAATTCTATCTTTTTTTAATATTAGTGTTTCACCTCTCATTAAAAAGGAACCAAACATGAAAGTAACTTGATAACCAATATAAACTAGTAATGCAATTTGATAGTTAAATGAAAATAATAAAAAAGCAATTATAACACTTAAGATTACAAACTCCACAAATAATGAAATTTTGTAGAAGTAATTGATATTCAAAATTTTTGAGTAAAGTGTCGCAACAAAAAGCATTCCAACGGCCAAAATTATTCCTCCAATAGAATATACTGATGGTTCTAATGGGGTATAGATTGTAAAAATACTTCCAATTGATGTGCCTAGAAATAAAGAATTGAAAAATTTATATTTTAAAAAATTTCTATTATTAATTCTTAATTTTCTAGATATCATATTATTTAATAGTAGGTAAGTCTACGGACTTTTGAAATTTGTTTTGCTAACCTTATTACTTGTTTGGTATATCCAAACTCATTATCATACCAAACATAAATAACAATATCCTTACCGTTTTTTGTTACAATAGTTGCTTTGCTGTCAAAGACAGAACAACAGGGGTTTCCTACTATATCAGTTGAAACTAAATCTGGATCAATTTGATAGTTAATTTGATTTACCAGACTTCCACTGATGGCTTCTTTTCTTACAATATTGTTTAGATCTTCAATAGAAGTACTTTTATTGATATTTAATCTCATTATAGCTAAAGAAACATTTGCAGTTGGAACTCGAACTGCATTTGCAGTTAATTTTCCTTCCAGAGATGGAATAACTTTTGTAACTGCCTTTCCAGCTCCAGTAGAAGTTATTACCATATTTATTGCAGCAGATCTTCCTCTTCTTGGCTTTTTATGCATATTGTCCAGAAGGTTTTGATCATTTGTATAAGAATGAACAGTTTCTAAATGTCCATTGTTTATTCCAAAATTATCTTCAATAATTTTTAAAATTGGAGCTATACAGTTTGTCGTACACGATGCAGCAGAAAAGATATTTAAATTTTCTATATCTAATTTCTTGTTATTTATGCCATATACAATATTTGGAATTTCTGTTCCAGGTGCGGTGAGTAGAACTTTTTTAACTCCTTTAGATTTTAAATGACAAGACAATGCTTCTTTTGATGTATAAGCACCTGTATTGTCAATAAGGAGAGCATTATTTATATCATATGACTCATAATCTATTTCAGATGGTTTTGAGCCATCAATAATATTAATCGTTTGCCCATTAACGATTAAAACTCTATTTTTAAGATCAATATCAACTACTCCGTTAAATGCCCCATGAACAGAATCATTTCTTAAAAGATTTGCTCTTTTAATAATTTGTTCATCAGAAATATTTCTTACAACAATTGCTCTAAGTCGCATTTGTTGTCCTTTTCCCGCCTGTCTTATTAGCTCTCTTGCTGCTAATCTACCAATTCTCCCAAAACCAAATAAAACAATATCTCTAGGTGAGAAGTTGTTTTTTGAGCTTATTATATTTTTTAACTTTTCTTTGATAAAATCAGTATAATTATTAGATGAATCCTCAAGATATTCAGCGGTTAATAAGCCTATGTCTAATTTTGATGGAGGTAAGTCTATGGATAAGATTTCTTTTATAAGATAAGTTGCTGTTTGAATATCTATTTTTCTTTTTACAACATTTTCTGCATAAGAAAATAGCCTCATCAGTTCTGTTACTCCAACGTCTAAAATATTTTGTCTGAAAAGAACAATTTCTATTCCTTTATCATACATTAACTGTCCAGAATAATTTAGAAGATTTACAGCAGTCTTTTCGTTTGAAAGCCAATTGTTAAATTGGTTGTTGTAAAGATTATTATCAGTCATTTTTGTGTTTTAGTTTAGTTATGCAAATGTAAATTTTTCTATTTATTAAGTTGTCTTTGTCGCTAAATTTTATATTGTATTTTTACATTATGATACTAGAGTTCTACAAATATCAAGCTACTGGAAATGATTTTATTATTATCGATGATAGAGATGAATTATTTGATACTAATGATTCTGCATTAATTAATGCATTGTGTCAAAGAAGCTTTGGTATTGGAGCAGATGGATTGATATTGTTAAGAGATGATAAAGATCATGATTTTAGAATGATTTATTTTAATAGTGATGGTTTTGAATCTTCTTTATGTGGTAATGGTGCTAGATGTATAGTTAAGTTTGCTCATTTATTAGAAATTACATCAGAAAATATTAATTTTATTACATCTGCAGGAGTTCATCAAGCAAGAATTTCTGAATCTGATGTGTCTATTAAGTTTATTGATATAAATGATGTAAAAAACTATGATGATGACCTGGTTATTGATTCTGGCTCTCCTCATTATGTTACTTTTTTAGAAAATATCGATCAAATTGATATTAATATTGAGGGTTCAAATATTAGAAATTCGAATCCATTTAAAAAGAAAGGGATTAACATTAATTTTATTCAAGTAGATGATTCAGTTAAAATTAGAACTTATGAAAGAGGAGTAGAATCAGAAACTCTTTCATGTGGAACTGGCGCTGTTGCTTCAGCAATTGCTTTATTTCACAAGCAAATAATAAATGAGAATATAATTGAATTGAATACTAGAGGAGGTCTTTTAACTGTTTCATTTGATAACTTTAAAAATGAGTACAGAAATATTTGGTTAACTGGTGAAGCTAATTTGGTATATATTGGAGAATTTGAATGTTAAAAAATCACCAAATATCTTTAAGATTATTAGAAGATAATGATCTTGAATTTTTATATTCCATTGAAAATAATCCAGTTAACAAAAAATACGGAAGTGATAATACCTACCTCTCAAAGAAAATACTTAAAGCTTATATTAAAAATTCTGGTGCTGATTTAAGTATTTATGGTCAACAAAGGTTTGTTATTACATTAAATAATATTTCAATTGGTTTAATTGATCTTTTTGATTTTAATCATTTTAATAGAAGTGCATATGTTGGGATAATTATTATAAATGAATATCAAAATAATAATTATGGCTCCAACGCTTTGGAGCTTTTAATTTCTTACTCATGGGATAAATTGGATTTACTATCTTTATATGCCAATATTAATCCAAAAAATAATTCTAGTGTTTCTTTATTTAATAAATTTTATTTCAAAAAAATAAAAGATACTTTATATAAACTTGACAAATGAGATTCATTTCATTGATTGTTTTAATTTTTCTTTATTCATGTTCTAGTGATAATATAGTTGAATATAAATCTTACCTTAATCATCATGATACTATCAAATATGTTGGAATGAATGAATGTAAGGCTTGTCATTATGAGATATATAATTCTTATATACAAACCGGTATGGGCAAGTCCTTTTCATCTGCAATAAAAACAAAATCTTCACTACCAGAAAGTGCTGAAATTATATACGATTCTATTAAAGATTTATCTTACATGCCTTTGTGGATAAATGATAGTTTATGGATAAGAGAATTTAGAATATTATATAATGATACTGTACATAAGATAGATAAGAAAGTAGATTATATAATAGGTTCTGGACACCATACAAATTCACATTTGTTTAAAATAAATGGATACTTACATCAGTTGCCATATACTTATTACGTTCAAGATAGTATTTCAGATCTTCCTCCTGGATATGAAGATGGGAATAATACAAGATTTGCAAGAGAAATTAATATGGAATGTATAAGTTGTCATAATGCATATCCACAGCATGTTGAGGGGTCTAATAATAAATATGATTTTATTCCACAAGGAATTGATTGTGAGAGATGTCATGGGCCAGGTGAAATACATGTTGCACTTAAAAGTCAAGGTATATTAGTTGATACCTCTAAATATATTGACTATTCTATTGTTAATCCTTCAAAATTGGATAGAGATTTACAGTTTGATGTTTGTCAAAGGTGTCATCTTCAAGGAACTGCAATTTTACACCAAAATAGTTCTTTCACAGATTTTAAGCCTGGAATGCATTTAAACCATTTTATTGATGTTTATCTTCCAAGATACAAGGATGATAATAGCTTTATAATGGCTTCTCATGTTGAAAGATTAAAACAAAGTAGCTGCTATATAAATTCTGAAATGACATGTGTTAGTTGTCATAACCCTCATCAAAATGTTAAATCATTAGGGAAAAATTATTTTGATAAAAAATGTATGGATTGTCATGATGTTTGTGAAGAGAAAGAAAATACCTCTGATTGCTCTAGCTGTCATATGCCAATGTCTTCATCATCTGACATTCCTCATGTAACTATAACAGACCATAAGATATCAGTTCCAAACAATGATAGTATTTATAATGATGATAGTGGTCAAAGAGAATTTTTAGGCTTATTTGCTATAAACAATGATAGTCCTACAAATTTATCTAAAGCGAAAGGATATTTAAAAAGATATGAAAGCTTTGAGAGTAATCCTTTATATCTTGACAGTGCATTTGTTTTTCTTAATAATAGTAATGTTAATGAAGTTTTCACCAGTTTTGTTCAATATTATTATCTGAAAAAAGATTATTTTTCATTAATTAATTACTATCTAACAATTGAAAAGGTAAGATTAAATTTATATTCTTCAGAAGAATTATCTTTAGCTTATTCAAGAGTTGCAGACGCTTTTTCAAATAATGGTCTTGTAGATGAAGCGATAACACTTTTCAATAAAGCTATAGAATTATCTCCATTTGTCTTAGACTATAAGCTAAAATTAGCTGTCTTTTTTATTAATTCCAATAAACTCTTAGAAGCAGAAAAAACTCTTGATGACCTATTATCTTTGAACCCTGAGAGAAAGGAGATATATTTAAATTATGGATACTTAAATATTCTTAGAATGAAATTTGATAAGGCTGAGAAGGATTTGAAAAGAGCTATAAATTTAGATCCAGATTATTTGTTGGCTTATGAGAATTTAGCTCTTTTATATATTAAAAAGAATAATCTATTTTTGGCAAGAAAAAATTTGGAAGTGATATTAAAATTAAATCCAAATGCTAAAAAGGCAAAACAAATGCTTAATAAAATAAATTAATGTCTCAAAATAAATCAACATTAGAAAGAGTTCTAATACTTGTATTCCTATCTGCATTTGTTGGTGTCTTGTATTTTGCTTTTGATTTGTATCAAAAAATCTTAAAAATTAATACAAGTTTTGGAGATGATATTAAAGAACAATATATAAATATTGAATCTGATAATAATTTTACTGATGTTGTATTTTTATTAGAAAATAAAAATCTTCTTATTGATGTTAATTCATTTAAATGGGTTGCTGATAAGAAAAACTATATTAATAATATTAAAGCAGGTAGATATTTTATTGATCAGAGCATGAATAATAATGATTTGGTAAATCTTTTACGTTCAGGCAAACAATCTCCTGTTAAAGTCACATTTAATAATATTAGAACTTTAGGTGAAGTTTCATCAAAGCTCTCAGAATTTTTAGAAGCCGATTCTAATGAAATTCATAAATCTTTTATTGATCCAGATTTTCTTAAAAAAAATAATTTTAATACAGATAATATTATCTCTGTATTTATTCCTAACACCTACGAATTTTATTGGAATACTTCGGCCAAAAAGCTTCGTAAAAGAATGTTAAAAGAATATACTTCTTTTTGGAATAGAACACGAAGAAAAAAAGCCTCTAAAATTAATTTATCTTTTGATGAGGTTTCTGCTCTTGCATCTATAGTTGAAAAGGAACAAAATATAAGAAAAGATGAAAGACCTATGATTGCAGGCTTATATTTAAACAGAATCAAACAGAATATGAAGCTTGAATCTGATCCTACTTTAATTTTTGCTTTACAGGATTTTACTATCAACAGAGTTTTAAATAAAGATAAAAAAGTTAATTCTCCTTATAATACTTACAAGTATAAAGGTCTTCCTCCAGGACCTATATGTATTCCCTCAATTAACTCTATTGATGCTGTATTGAATGCTTCTGATCATGATTATATTTTTATGTGTGCAAAAGAAGATTTTTCTGGATATCATAATTTTGCTACTAATTATAGACAGCATTTAGTAAATGCAAGAAAATATCAGAGAATGTTAAATAAGAAAAAGATTCTTCGATAGTTAATCAAGAGATTCATTAATTTTTAAGAATTACTTATTTTTGCATTCAATAATTACAAAAAACCTTATATGTCTGATATTAAATTTGGAACTGATGGATGGAGGGCTCTTATTGCAAAAGACTATACAGTTAATAATGTAGCAAGAGTAACAATTGCTGT
>Ga0233432_10005501_pt1 | contig 10987 bp, 10 predicted proteins | sample SI_122_August201_6_FD_179870 | JGI IMG/M metagenome (GOLD analysis project Ga0233432, IMG submission 179870) | Seawater microbial communities from Saanich Inlet, British Columbia, Canada - SI_122_August2016_10_MG | ecosystem: Environmental > Aquatic > Marine > Inlet | place: Canada: British...
CCCTCTCCCGAAGTCCCATCTGGTATCCAACCTCCTACAGCTAAGGATGGTGAGTACATTCTTCCGACCGCAGATTTGCTGGCTCCTCCTCCTCCTCCGATGAGTGAGGACAAAACAGCCATGCAGGAACAAGCAAGCCAGCTCGAGGCAATGTTCAGTAAGTTCAAGGTGATTTGCAGAGTCATTGGAATGGTGCGGGGGCCGTCGATCACCCAATTTGAAATGACGATCGACGAAGGCACGCGAGTGAACAAGGTGACGACCCTGGCAGACAATATTGCACTGACCCTTCGAGCTCCGAATGTAAGAATCGTAGCTCCTATTCCGGGTAAAAACACGATTGGGATTGAGATTCCTAACCAGAAAAAGGAGATGGTGAATCTTGGCTCTGTGCTAAACGCTCCTGAGTGTGCAGGTTTGGGGGAGCAGATGAGGCTCCCATTGATACTGGGAAAAGACGTTGTTGGGGCGCCTTTGATTGAAGACCTCGCCAAGATGCCTCACCTTCTCGTCGCTGGAACGACGGGTTCGGGTAAATCGGTATGTATTAATAGTATCATCATCAGTTTGATTTTTTATCACCGTCCTGATCAGGTACGTTTGCTCATGATCGACCCTAAGATGGTTGAGATGAGTGGTTACGAAGGAATTCCGCATTTGATGCGTCCGGTGATCACGAACATGGACGAAGCTGCAGCGATTCTTGATTGGGCCTGTCGAACGATGGACGAGCGTTACGCGATGCTCACCCGAGTGAAAGTGCGGGACATTATCTCCTACAACCGCTTGAAGCCGAGTAAGATGGAAGAGCTGGTTGGCGAGGAAGGGATGGAGAAAATGGAAACGCCCATGCCTTACATCGTCATCATTGTGGATGAGTTTTCGGACCTCATGATGGTGGGGGCAAAAGAGATTGAGGCCTATATCACTCGCTTGGCACAAAAATCACGTGCTGTTGGCATTCACGTGGTGCTGGCGACTCAACGGCCATCGGTGGATGTGATCACAGGTTTGATTAAAACGAATATGCCCTCACGTATTGCTTTTCAGGTCGCGGCGAAGGTGGACAGTCGGACGATTCTAGACCAAAATGGGGCTGATAAGCTCATGGGAAAAGGGGACATGCTATTTATGCCACCCGGTGGGTCAGCCCTTATGCGTGCACAAGGAGTTTTCATTGAGGACCAAGAAATTGCAAACATTGTTGATTTTTGGAAAGCTCAAGGAGAGCCTGTTTATGTTAATAGTGGCAGTATTGGTAAAGCCAGAGGTGATGACGGAAAACCAGAGAAGGGAGGCAGTTCTGATGACGACTCCAAAAGTGAGGATTTCGCCAACGCAATTGAACTGGTTATCCAATCTGGTCGCCCATCGGCTTCTTACTTACAGAGGCAGCTCCGGATAGGATATAATCGAGCTTCCCGTTATGTCGAATTAATGGAAACTATGGGAGTGGTTGGTCCTCCCAAGGGCTCTAAAGGGAGAGAGATTCTTTGGGTCCAAGCACAGTTTGAAGAGTATAAACTGACTCGCTGAGAGAGCCCATGAGTAACCCTGAGCCCTTCCAAACCCCCGATGGACCCGAAGACTTGATGGTCGAATGTGAGGGGTGTAAAAACTTCCTTTATGTTAGACAGCAAGAGGGCTTGAAGGTGGCTGCATGCCCGATCTGTGGCTGTTTGAATAAAACTGAAATCACGCCAGATGAACTGTTGAATGGTCGCTTGGTGCTCAAAAGCCCAAGGATGGACATGAGCCGAAACTCCCTAGAAGAAGGCAGGGTGTCTCTTCCGGACCTACCTAAGAAGGTTCAAGAAGCTCTACTATGGTTGCAGGAACATCAATGGAACTTTGGCTTCGTCATTGACGAAGAGTCCGAAGAATCCGAGGAAAAATGAATATTTGGGTCGATGCCGACGCCTGTCCTGTTAAATTTGAGGTGTTGGAGGTGGCCAAAAGGTTTCAAAAGAAACCGATTTTTGTTTCTCATCAATCGATCAAATCCCTTCAAAGTCATAAAAGAGCAGAGTTTATTCTCTGCGAGGCTGGCCCTGACTCGGCAGATGACCACATAGCTCAGCATCTCGTTGCTAAAGATCTTTTGGTGACAGCTGATTTACTTCTCTCTAAAAGGATTTTAGAAAAAGGTGGGAAGGTGATCAATTTTTTTGGGAAGGAAGTCACTCGAAATTCAATTGCGACAGATTTAGGGAGAAAAGATGTCCATTCTCTGGCCGATGAACTTGGAATTCCTCACCGAGAGTCGGGGGGAAAGCTTAGCAAAGGCAATTTTAAAGGGGCCTTCCATAATCTAGTTGATCAGCTCTCGTTAGCCGATAAGAGCTGATTTGATTTAGCCTCAGTGGAATATCTATGTCACTGAGCAGATTTAAATTCTAGAGTAAAAACGCCGCAAGGTGATCGTGCCGATTAGAAGAATGATGGCTTGATAAGCCCGGGTCGTCTTATCATAACGAGATGACATCTTCGGATTCAAAATCAATAACTGAAAAAGTGGTGTGCCACAATCGCAAGGCTCGTCATGACTTTTTCATTGAGAAGAGCTTAGAGGCCGGAATCGCCTTGATGGGCTCTGAAGTGAAATCCCTGAGAGAGGGAAGAGCACATCTCAATGAGGCTTTCGTGGATATCATCAAAGGCCAGGCTTATTTGGTTGGAGCTCATATTTCCCCTTATGGCAATGCGACGCATGTTCAGCATGAGCCAACGCGAACCCGTAAGCTTCTATTGAATCAAAGAGAAATCAGGAAATATGAAAGAGAGGTGAGCCTGAAAGGCCAGACTCTCATTCCTTTGAGAATCTACTTCAAGGGGCCCTATGCCAAAGTGGAAATTGCCTTGGCCAAAGGGAAGAAGAACTACGATAAACGCGAAGACATTAAGAAAAAAGACGTGGAAAGAGATCTACGGCGGATGGGAAAGACGTTGCAATGAAGGTGGGCATCATCGATTACGAAGGGGGTAACCTAGCTAGCGTTGCCCGAGCGGTCGAACATTTGGGTTTTCAACCGACGATCACGAGCGATGCTTCGGTGCTGAGGAACTCAGATAAAGTTATTTTCCCAGGAGTTGGCGCAGCAGGCGCAGCTATGGGGGCACTGGAAAACGCAAATTTACTAGACTGTGTTCGGCGCCAATTGACTGAAGAAGAGGTTCCCTGCCTAGGTATTTGTATTGGAATCCAGATGTTGTTTGATCACAGCGAGGAAGATGACCAAGACACCTTGGGTATCTTGCCAGGCCAAGTGAAGCGTTTTGACTCCAATTTGGGCGTCAAAGTACCTCACATTGGTTGGAATGAAGTGTCTTTTTCTGAAAACTTGCCAGAGTTTTTACTGTCGGGGGTTGAAGATGGGGCACATTTTTATTTCGTGAATAGTTATTATGTGGAGCCCAAAGAAGAGAGTGTTACGGTGGGAAGAACCACTTATGGAGGAATGACCTTCACCTCGATGGTGCGTGCTAGGAATTGGACGGCGACTCAATTTCATCTTGAAAAAAGTGGTCCTGCAGGGCTTCGTCTTCTAAAGAATTTTCTGGAGGGCTGATGTCTCTGGAACAGGAGCTTCGTTTCGACATAAGTCGATGTTCCCTTTGCCCTTTGGCAGCTTATCGGCGGTTTTTCACTCCAACCATCCTTGCGCAGTCTGACTCGATGTTGGTTTTAGACTTCCCATCAAAGGTTGTCTGTGATAGCAACAACGCATGGAAGCAAGGAAGTGCTTCTTTCTTATCTAAAGCTTTGCTTCACTCTTCGGGAGGGGATCTGAACCGTTTTCACCTCACTTTTACAGGAAAATGCCTTCCCCGTTTAGATGAAGTCGTCCCTCCACAACGTGAGAGAATGGAGTGGGCGCGAGTTTGTGCCTCTGAATACTTGAGTCGAGAGATTCGTGGCGTTTTGCCCTCGAAAGTTCTTCTTTTCGGAGAGGCCGTGGTTAAAACATGCTTTCCAGACCTAGAGACCCCTTGGGAGAAATTAGTCGGAGGGCGACAGCTACTTCCAGGTTTAGAGGTTGAGGCTCACTTTCTTGAGAGCCCTTCGCGTTATCAGCGTATGGGCTTGAGCTCCCCTGAAGGGCTTTCGTGGATTCAGAGTCTTCACGAAATTTTAGGGGGGCAGCTCTCGCTTCCGGATGAAGAGCAGGAAGGAGAAGATTTTTCCTGGTTATAATAAGGTGTGAAGGGCCCTGAGGCTTCTTGAATCCTTCCCCCTCCTTCCATAATTCAAAGCCTATCAACCTTTTACAGGTGCTTTTTGATGGCTAAAAAACCATTGAAACTTTCTCCTAAAAAATCTGGGGGAAAAAAATTGGGGGGCGGAAAACCTAAGTTGGGAAAAAAACTTGGGGGCGACCGCAATGCGACCGAAGAGGTGACTCCCGAGGTTGAAGAAGAGCTTGAGGAGGAGGCTGAGCTGGAAGTGGCTGAGTCTGACTTAGATCTCAATGATGATGAGCCTTCTGAGCTTGACTTGGACGAAGGCGTTGATGAATTGGATGCCGAAGATGCATCTCTTGATCTAGATGAAGAAGATGATGAGTTAGACCTTGATGAGGATGGCGAAGAAGATTTAGAATTGGACTCTTCAGAAGAAGATGACGATGCATTAGATCTAGACGACGCTGACGAAGAAGGTGAAGAGTTGGACCTCGACGCAGAGGATGATGCTCTTGATGTTTCAGATTCTGAAGAGGAAGACTCCCTCGACTTAGATGAGGATGACTCAGAAGATGATTCCCTTGATTTAGATGCCGATGACTCTGAAGACGTAGAAGAGGACATGGAGGATGAGGATGAGGATGAGGCTGAGTCTGAGGCTGAAGCAGGTGTAGATGTTGGCCTGAGTGTTGACGATGAATCTGACGAAGACTTAGATGAGGAGGAAATTCTTGCTGTTGAAGAAGCTCCTAAGCCAACGACCGAAGGGAAACGCCTTTGTGCATGTTCTAGCTGTGGAGTTGAGTATTACCTTTTAGCTGAGCTTGAGAATCGAGAAGCTCTTTGTGTTAAATGCGAGAAAGTGTTTGTCATAGAGTTCTCCAGTGAAGAGCAGGAAGTGGTGGAAGAGGAAGAGTTAGAGTCCATGGGGGCTCGTGACCTTTCTGCGGATGTTGCCTTTGCTGACGAAACTGAAGATGAGATGGAAGAGGGCGGTACGATTTCTATTGTTCCTGCGCCAGAAGCACATGAAGCACATGAAGAGGATGTGGATTCAGAAGAGGAGGTTTCTTTGAATGATGAAGCGTCTGCTGAAGAGCCTGAGGAAGAGGAAGAGTCATCTCTCGATCTTGGAGACGAAGAAGAGGAAAGTCTTTCTTTGGAGACTGAAGAAGAGAGCCTTGATCTTGGTTCAGAAGTTGAAGAGGAGCCTGACGACGCTCTGGACTTGGAATCCGAAGAAGATGGTTTGAGTTTGGATGTCGATGAGCCAGTTCTTGAAGAGGATTCGGAGCCTGTCTCTTTGGAAGTTGCCGAAGAGCCAATCACGGATGTTGATGACGAGATGGCATTGGACCTTGATGACGAAGACGGTGAAGGTTTGTCACTTGATTTGGGAAATGAAGGCGAAGAAGCTTCTTCCGATGATGATGACATGGTCTTGGATCTGGATGGAGACGATGACGATGACCTTACGTTAGATCTCGAGGAAGACGGAGACAGTGATGCTGATGGCGATGATTTCAAACTCGATCTAGATGACGAAAAGAAATAGAATACTTCAGTCATGCAAATGATACGAAAGGCCCGTCTAGTACGGGCCTTTTTTTTTGATAGGGAGGTGTCTGATAGGCCTAGGGTTCAGAACTTTCTGACTTTGATAGGCTTGTTTTTCTTCCTAGAGGGAAGCTTGCTGGGTACTCCACAGGCGTCTTTGGCTGAGATTGATGCCTTTCTCGTCGATCATTATTATGATCGAGAGTTCATCGAAGAGGTTTGGCCACAGACCTTGAAGCGGGCTAGGAAGAGAGTTGCAGAGGCTTCGGATGAGACAAAGGGCTACAAAGCTATCCAGGAAGCCTTGAATGAATTTGCTCATAGTCACATGGCGTTTTACCCTCCTTGGAACCCGTGGGCTTCAGTCTTATCTGGTCGACGGGGAGGTTGGGAGATGGATTTTGAGTTGTATCTAATTGAAGGTGCTTTGCGGGTTGGCTTTATCAGTGAAGAAGGTCCTAGTCGGAAGGCCGGCCTGAGGGCGGGAATGAAAGTCTTGAGTATTGATGGCGTGGAATCTAAAGAAATCCTTCAGCGTAGAGCACCGTTATTTGAAGCTTACCGTTTAGTTGATCGTTGTCCCTGGGGGAAATTGGACCTCATTGTTGAAGGGCGACCTCATCCTAAGCGAAGGGGAGACCGTCTTTCGATTCAATTGAAAAAAGACACTAGAGCTCAGAGTCGATTTGGTCACGTAGCCTTTCCTAGAGACTTGAAGGTAAAGGCTCGAAGTGATGGGGTATTATATGCAGCATTTAATGCTTTTACCTTTGATCAGGTAAAGGAAGTAAAGAAAGCCATTCAGAGTCATCGAGGTGGACGTGGGGTTATTTTGGACTTACGAGGGAACCCAGGTGGTGTGGGCGCCCTAGGGCCGGCGATCGCCTTAGAATTCTGTGCGAAAGCTTATAGCTTTGGCTCGATGAAGGGGAGAGATATGAACCTCAGGTTTCCTGTTTTTCCACAAGCTAAAGTACATCCTGGGCCGGTCGCTATTTTGGTGGACGGAAGATCTCTCTCGACTTCAGAGATCACAGCAAGGGGGATGCAACTAGAGGGGTCGGCTAAAATTTTTGGACAGAGAACCCCAGGAATGGCCCTCCCCTCTCTCATTTTGAAACTGAAGGATGGGAGTCGTTTTCAGTACCCAGTGGCTGACTTCCAAGATGAATCGGGTGTCAGTCTAGAGGGTCGAGGTGTTGAGCCTGACGTTGAGATACCGATGACATTGAAAGATGTTTTAGAGAACAGAGACCCGACCCTTGAGGGTGCTTTGGATTGGATATTGGAGAAAGAAGAATGAGTCGATTTTTGATGTGGATTTTTTTGGCCGTTGGGTTTATTTGGGCGGAGGGAAAGGAGGAGGCGATTGACGACACAATGACCTTGGGTGTTGAGGGGGTTTTGGCGAAAATGGCTAAGGCTGATGGCAGCGAGAGTGCAGAATCGAATTTGAAGAATTTGAAAGTTCTTCATCGAATGGAGATGTTGGGCATGGGAATGGTGATGGAGGTGGAGATGATCTCCAGTGTCGACTCTGCTCTTTTGGTGACGACGATGAACGGAACAGAAATGGCTCGGCAGGGATATGATGGAAAGACTGCTTGGTCGAAGGACATGATGATGGGGCTACGACCCTTAGAGGGGCAGGAGCGACATTCTTTGTTGCAGGCCACATTGAAGGGCAATTTCGATAGAGCTTCTTTGTTTGATAAAATTATTTTAGGAAAAGTGAAAAGCTTTAAGGGAAAAGAAGTGCTTGAGTTGATTGAAAAGAAGAAGGGTTTGCCTGACTCCCATGTTTATGTGGATGTTAAAACTTGGCTCGTCTTAGGCACCAAAAGCCTACAGTCTGGACCTCAAGGTGAGATTGAGGCAACGATGAAGGTGGAGAAGTATAAAAAGTTAAAGTCGGGCCTTCAGTATCCAGTGTTAATGACGATTGAGGCTGGGCCCATGAAAATGCGAATGTCGGTTAAGAGTCTTGAGGAAAACATCGACTTGAAAGATGTTGTGTTCTCAATGCCCAAAGGTTGAGTTGGGTATAGTTCTGTTCTTTGACTGTATCAAATAAGTGAAAGGGATTCTTGAAAGAGTTGGGTGAGGAATTTAGCTGAGTACTTACTATATACATCCATCTCTTGGGTCTGATCATCATGACGGAGCTAGCCCAGAAGCACCTTGGAAGGGCTTCTCTCGGTTAACGAAAGATACCTTTGAGTCAGGAGATCGAATTGAGGTGATGGCCCCGGGGTCATTTGAAGAGACGCTTCATTTTCAGGGGAAGGGCACTTCGGTTGAACCAATCGTGATCTCTTTTGCGCCAGGCCGTTATGACCTTTTTCCTGATAAGATGTTAAGGAGGAGGTTTGATATCTCTAACGCCAACAGTGATGCTGAAACGAAGAAGGTTTTGGCTCTTTTTTTTGAGGGAGCTGAACATGTTAAACTTATTGGTGCTGGGGCGACTTTGGTCTGCCGTGGCAAGATGATCGAACTCTGTATGAAAGAGTGTGTCAGCATTGAGGTTGAGGGGATATCAATTGATTATCAACGCCCTACGGTGAGTGAGTGGACCGTGATTTCAACAGGGAGAGACTGGGCTGAGATTCAGGTTCATCCAGACTCGTGCTATAGAATTGAAGAAGGCAAAATCACTTGGGTAGGTGAGGGTTGGAGTGAGAGCACTGGTTTGGCTCAGGAGCTCATTCCTGAAACGTTCAAGGTTTGGCGCAGGAAAGACCCGCTGCAGGGCCTTCAGTTGGAAGAGATCGAGCCAAACCACCTTCGTGCGGTAGGAGTTCACGACATGGTGACGGGGAGAGCTTTTCAATTGAGAAACCCCTTTCGAGATGGGGTGGGTGTTTTTATTCAGAACAGTCGGGATGTTGTCTTGAGAAAAGTCCACCTGATTTTTATGCACGGAATGGGAGTGTTGTGTCAGTTTAGTGAAAACATCACCCTAGAAGATGTGAAGATTGCTCCTAAAGAGGAGTCAGGGAGGACCACTTCTGCATGGGCTGACTGCACTCATTTCTCAAGCTGTCGCGGCAAGGTTGTTCTTCGCAATTGCACGTTTAATGGAGCTCACGATGACGCCGTCAATGTTCATGGAACTCACCTTCGTGTTATTGGTCGAGAGGGAGAGCGTCGGGCGAGGGTGGCGTTTATGCATCCACAAACGTTTGGGTTTCAGGCTTTTTATCCTGGAGACGAAATTGAGTATGTTCACGCTGACTCGCTAGCAGCTTATGGTAAGGCTTTGGTTGAAGCCGTGGAGGTCGTTTCTCCCTATGAGCAATTACTAACCCTAGATCGTTCAGTGCCAGAGGATTTGCGTGAAAATGATGTCGTCGAAAATGTAACTTGGACGCCAGAGGTTGAGCTACGAGATTGCAAAGTGATGGGTATTCCGACTCGAGGTTTCTTGTTGACGACAAGAAGAAGAGTTGTGGTGGAGAGAAATACGTTTGTTTCCTTGGGCAATGGTATTCATATTGAGAGTGATGGGGAAGGCTGGTTTGAATCTGGGTGCGTTCGAGACATGTTGATTTGCAATAACCGTTTCTTGTCAGGAAAAGGACCCGCGATCAAAATAAGCCCGCACAATAGTGTCACAAACAATAGTATTCATCGAAACATTGAGATCAGAAAGAACGAGTTTGATCTCTCAGAAGGTTTTTCTGCACTGGAAGCCCATGGAGTCAGGGGTCTCATGATGAAAGATAATTCGATCGACTTGCCAGCATTCATGCCGGTTGATGAGGTCGCGGTGATTAGGGAGTGTGAGCAAGTCGTGATCGAGAACCATGATTTTGGGAAGCTCGATCGGTCATCATCAGAAGTCATTCCTTGGAGAGGTTGGCGATGACGACTGAGCTGAGTTGTTGATGCCTCTGTGACGATTCTGGAATAAATTTAAGCAAAGAGAGGAGATGCTTTTTATATTCGAAGAAAGGTGAATTCCTAACTAGGCAAGAGGTCGTTAAATTTAGCGAGGGTTCGGCCATCACTCAAAGCTTCAAGCGCGGCTTGATAGCCAGCTTTGAGATTGGGGTGGGTTTCCGTCACGACCAGTGCACTGGCTGCGTTGATGGCGACGACTTGGCGTAGGCCACCAGCTTCTCCGCCGTTGATGATCTCTTGGAAGAGTTGGGCGTTATGTTCAGCTTCGCCTGAAGGGAGACTGTCCCAAGGTAGCGTGGGAAGATCGAGATCATTGGGGTTTAGTGTTTTGTGACTCACGCTCCCATTTTCGAGTTGCCAAAGTTGACTATTTCCTGAGAGAGAGATTTCATCTATGCCGGGCTCGCCCCAAACAACCATGGCGCTTTTTCGCCCAAGGGCTTTAAGAGCCTCGATCATCAGTGGGCCAAGTTTTGGGTCAGAGACGCCAAGGACTTGCCGCTCAGTCTTCGAAGGATTGCAAAGTGGGCCAACAAGATTGAAAATAGTTCGACGGCCAAGTTGAGCTCGTGCTGGGCCGACTGCTTTGACGGTGGGATGGTGAGCTCTGGCGAAGAGGAAGCAGAGGCCGTGATCTTTGAAGCGCTGAACCTGCTCCTCGGCATTGAGGTCGATGGGTAAACCGAGAGCTTCAAGGAGGTCAAATGATCCGTTGCCTTTTTGGGAGCCACGGTTTCCGTGTTTACAGACAGGGACGTTGAGAGAGGCAAGGACAAAGGCGACGGTGGTAGAGACGTTGAAGCGGTCTAGTCCACTGCCTCCTGTGCCACAGAGGTCGACTCCTGGGTGAGGTAAGGCGACCGGAACACAGCGCTTCATCATGCCTTGGGCAAAACCTATGATCTCATCGACGGACTCTCCTTTGTCGGCGAGAGCCCCGAGAAAAGCTAGGCGCTCAGAGTCCCCTGTGCTAGGATTGAGAAGAGCATCGAGTGCGCTTTCAGCTTCGGAGGGGCTTAGGGAATGCCCTGTAAGGCATCGTGAGGTTAGGTCTTTGAGCATTTTTGGCTCCTTATGGTCCCGATAATCATAGCATTGTGGAGATCTACCTCAATTTATAACCCTCCACCATGCCAAAAAAGCTCATCATCAACGCCATCGAGGAGCGTGAGATACGGGCTGCCATCCTAGAGGATGGCGATCCAGTTAACTTTTTCCTTGAGAGATCCAAGAGAAAGTTCCAAAAGGGCAACATCTATCGGGCTCGGGTCACGAGTATTGAACCTCACCTTCAGGCTGCTTTTGTGGAGCTGGAGCGAGGACAGCACGGATTTCTCTCCGG
>Ga0233432_10005506_pt1 | contig 10979 bp, 13 predicted proteins | sample SI_122_August201_6_FD_179870 | JGI IMG/M metagenome (GOLD analysis project Ga0233432, IMG submission 179870) | Seawater microbial communities from Saanich Inlet, British Columbia, Canada - SI_122_August2016_10_MG | ecosystem: Environmental > Aquatic > Marine > Inlet | place: Canada: British...
AATTCATTAACCTATAATATTAGAATATAAAATATAAATAAATTATGATTTAATACCCCCTATAACCTTATTGACTTCAACTGTTATCGTTGATATGATAGTACCATACAACATAAATTGATAATCTTTAATAGACTTAATATAATCAATACAGTAATTACAAAATATATTATGTCCAAATATCACACTCCAATGATTACATCCTATATATCCACAAAACTCATGGATTGCAATATTTACAAGAATAACCGCTAATAGTATAGAAATAACTTTAATAAATGTATTCTCAATCATAGTTCCTTTTTTAATCTTTTAAAAATGTTAATACACTATCAAATTTATTTAAAAGATTAAAGGATTAAAAGATTAAATGTCGAATATATATGATATTGCTAATGTTGTTTCAGTAATAGGGACTTGTTGTGGATTATTTTCCCGGGTTCCCCAAGTTTATAAAACATATATGAGCCGTTCAGCAAAAGACCTTTCAACATCGACCATGGCTATTAATATAACTGCTAATAGTTGTTTTCTGTTTTACAGTATTGTAAATAAGCAGTATCCTATTATGTTAAATTGTATCTCCGTTATTACACTTGAAGGTTCATTAATTTATATGAAAAAATCTTTTAAAGATATAAAAAAATCATCAAGTGGGACCAGTTTAGTTGATATGGTTGAATTAGAAATACATTAATCTTTTTCAATAATATTAATATAATCCCCTTCATCTATCTCATAATATAATTCCTTCCCTTTTATTTGCAGATATGGCTTGGGTATATAATAAAATATCCAGACTAATCCAGAATATATATTTACAACCACCCACTGTAAAAAAATAAACGAAACATAAACACCATGGGCTGCTCTTACCATATAATAGGCTCTTAACAAATTTGAAATATATAAAAGATAAACCATTATATTAATATACAATATTTATAAAGATGAAAAGGGTATTGACAAGTAGTTTCTCTAAAACAAGAATACCGTTTCCACTCTTAGATTGCTATTATTTTCGTTGGGTAAAGGGTAGAGAGACTGGAATACATGATCATGCTAAAAAAGGATGTCTTATGGTTGTCTTGAGTGGCCAATTAAAAGAAAAATTATATAATAAAAATCTAGAATATCTTGAAACAAACACTTACAAATCAAAAGGTATAACTTTCATAAACAATGACCGTGGTTATCATTCTATTTTACCAAAAGAAAAATCAACATCTTTACATTTTTACTATCCGAAGGGTCATAATACAAAATATTACAAGAATAAAAATATATAAAATATATTATAAAATGAATTATAAAATAGATGATGATTTAAAGTATCTTATATGTATTTCTTCGTTAATATTTATTTATACAGTATTTTTCTGTAAAAATGATATCATAGAACCAAATGAGGATCATGAAGATACTACCACAAGTGATACTCCATGTCCAGATGATTTTATGTGCATAACAATCGACGATATACGAATAGATATTGATAAATCAAAAATAGGAACATCCGGTAATTTAGATGAGGATGAAAAAGCGAGATTAATTAATGATTACCAGGGATTATCTTTTTCTTCTTCTACCAATAGAAGGATTATAGTTTTTGGAAATACCCGTATAACTTTGTCAAAATCAGGTAATACACCTACATTTAATATAACAACCATGGGCTCGACAATGACTAGTCGTAGCTCTGGGGGAACAAGTCGAAGTAGTTTCCACCAATCGGAAATAGACAGACATAATTCATCTGGACCACCCGATGGTTTCTTTATTACTACTACTTCAACAGAAGAACCAATAGTACAGGAAAAAACAATTGTGCAAGAAAATGACTCAGATATGGTTTATATTGTTGGTGGAATTGTATTATTAGTTCTTTCTATCATAGCAGGGGGTGTATTTTTTATGAAAAGGGATGATATTAAAGGACTTGGAAAAGCATCTAGAGGCGCTATTCAAAAAGGTCGGTCTAATTATTAAAGCATAGAACTATTCTAGATGTCGATAAGGAAGTCCGGAAAAACAGGACAGATACTTAGTTGAGGATGATTTTTAAATTTGATTGAATTACATTTATTAAAATAAAACAAATATGAAACTATTACAAAAACTTATATTTCAACAAAATCTTGAACTTCTTCAAAGGATTTCAGATGATAAATTTAAATTAGAATATGAAAAGGAAGATTTTATTAAGAAGTATCATAAGTGTGGATATACTCATCTAAATATCGTTAAAAAAGATCAAAATAGTATTCAAGAAAAAAAATATAAAAGAGTGATGCGTTAAATTATAAAAATAATAAAGTATTCCTTTATTGGTGGATACAACCATAATCGTGTCATATTTACTTACAACTAAAGGTGTCATTTATTTAAAGAACATCTTTTTAATACCTATAACATGACACATTACATACCCTGATTAGTAATAAGATAGTTGCCCTTTCATTTCATTTTATTTTTATTTAGTGGGATACATCAATGGTCCTTTAAAAATGTAATTGTATATGAGTTATAGTTTAGAATAAATCTTATAAGTATTTCTTAAATTATTATATAACATAAATTATATAATGGAATTAATGTTACAAAGATCGGCTCCTAGAAATATTTATAGTCAATCATCTTCCCCTTTAGTCTCTCCAAAGTTACATACTTCAGTAAGACCACCTTCTCCAGATGCATTAGAACTAAAAATAGAAAATAAAGCATTAAAAAAACTCGTATATCAATTAAATATGCAACTAAGAGAAGAACAAAATAAGAGTAGACGTTTAGAATACCGAGAACTATTACGCAAGGAATTACAGAAGGAAGTATTGTCTGCCAAAGGCCCTGACGCCTCCGAAATAAGAAGAAAAATGATTCAAGAGGTTAATGATGAAGAAGAAAAAGACAATAATGAAGCAATATTTGGTCCAATTACTGCAGAAGCTTACATTGGAGAAGTGGGTGAAAATAAAAGAGGTGGCGGTGGAAAGAGTCGCCGGAATAAAAGAGGTGGCGGTGGAAAGAGTCGCCGGAATAAAAGAGGTGGCGGTGGAAAGAGTCGAAGAAAGACAAATAGAACTAGAAAGAGGAGATAATTTTATTTACATCTTGAAATGATTTCTTTAGCTAATATTTTATAAGCTTTCCCACCGCTTTCTTGTTCTCCTATTGTAGGACATATCTCTATTTCATTGATGAAAAACTCGCGACATCTTTTATCATTATTCATACAACAGGCGAAATCCACTCTACATTGAATCAAAGGTTCATGATCTTTAGAGATATCTTCTAATAATTTTTTCCCGGTTTTTAAACATTCATCTAAAAGACCCTTTTCAATTTTATCTTGCGATTGAAAGACACCTTCTCCATCTTTCCATTGTTGTTTATAAGAATAAATATTCTTATTATTTACCCAATATGTTTTGATTTCACCAAATTTGTTAAACTCTGGAATGAAGTCTTGGATAAGTATACGTCTATAATCCATATTTTTAAGCTTTTTAAGATATTCTGTAAGTTTTTTCTCAGTAACATTTTTAATAATCTTAAACCCCGTTTTAAACGCCCCTAATTCTGGCTTGACAATGATATCTTTATAACTGTGTTTTTTTATAAAAGCCATGATCGGTTTCATTGAATAATTATTTAAGTTAACAAACTTAGTCGGTGTAATATTATATCCTTTTTTTTCAAAATATGTCATGTATTTATGTTTATTGATTACAAACTCCTGCATTTTTTGAGAAGGAAAAACGGTTGCATTTGTTTTTTTCAAAATATTCATAAATCTCTGATATCCCTTATACCCATCATCCATAAAAGAATAAACACCTTCAAAAATTGTGAAAATAAAGTCACAAGCATTTGCTTCTTTAAGAGTAAAAGTTTGACCAAATAAAGGGACTACTTTGAATCCATTCTTTTCACCGTGATCTTTTATTTCTGCAAAGATAGCATAATCATATGGAATATAATCTGAAAAGATATCATATTCTTCTAAGCATTTTAAAATATTCTTATTTTCTCTATAATACTTCGCCGAAACAGGTTCATCTTCGGTCCCAATTATAACGCCAATAACTTTCATAAATTATATTATATTATATTATAATATAATAATAATGAATTTCTCAGATTATCCCATACAAGACTTTAGTTTCCATAAAAATGACAATGTTAATGTTTTAAAATCTGATAGTAATTGTTTAAATACACCCGAATATAATGTTACCAATAATGAAAATGTTATGTATGGTTATCATAAACCATTAAATGAAGTATGTAAACCAATACATACAAACCACTTTAATGTTGGACCAAACAATTCAAATACGGGGAGTATTTGGAATAATATGACAAAAAGAAAATCATTGGTTAAAGATTATTAAATAAATTATTAATTAAATAAATGGAAGAAAAGTTTTTAGAAAATAGAGATCATGGAATTTATATAAATAAATCACTCACATATAAGAAGTATAAGTGCAAAGACTGTAATCAGAAAAAGAAAGAATATGAATGTTGTGATAAAGATGATGATAGAGAACCAAAAGAAATAAATAATTTAGGATATATAGAGGTATCTATTGGATACAAATACCCAATATACATAACAACACCGACAATGGTTTGTCCTTTTGGTTTTAATAAAGATAGTAATACTATTACACTACAATTTACCAATATTAAGACAGATAGTTCAATGAAAAGTTTTTACGATTTAATTCAAAACTTTGAATTAAGTCAAATGGAATACATTGGATTAGAAGAAGAAGAAATAGATTTATATCTTTCTCAAATAAGACATGATAAAAATATGAAATATGATCCCAATTTAATAGTTAAAATACCTTTTAAAGGTAATTCATATGATGTTGATATAAGAAATAAAGATAGCCCATGTTCTATTACTAATGTTTATAAATGGACAAAGATGAAGTGTGACATTTACATTGATAAAATATGGAAATTCAATGGGAAATATGTATGTAAATGGAAAGTTAAGAAAATATTAATAGTTTAATTTGCGTTAATTTCATTTATAAAGTATCTATCCATTTAATAAAAATGAGTAATGTCATAAGGTGTGATGATGTAGATATTAGTAAAATAAACTATATAAAACCTGAAAAGAATGGACAGTCTTATTTCGCCCCCATTAATTATGGAGATACTCTTTCTCCACTTTACATTCAGACCCCCAAGTTAATTTGTAAAACGGACATTTCAGACATTAAAGATAAAAAAATACCATATCTTGATTTAGAAATCCCAAGTGGTAAACTAAATATTTATGATTTTCTTTTGTCATTAGATGACCAGAATATCAAGACGACCGTTAAAAAATCAAATGAATGGTTTGGTAAAGAGCTCCCATTAGAGGCCATCGATGATATGTATAAACGCACTACTAAACCTTTTAAAAAGAATACAAGTCCTACACTAAGGTTAAGGTTACCAGTTATTAAGAACAAAATACACTGTGGGGTTTATAATCAAAAAAGAGTTTTCATTGGTTTAGATGAGATTAAAAAAGATTCTGAAATGGTTTTAATAATCCACATTAGAGGATTAAAGATACTCAAGACGACGTATTATTGTGATTGTTATATTTCTCAGATTAAAGTATTTCAGGACATTGAATCTAAGTACAATATAATCCCAGAATATAGTATTATCGAAGAAGATAATGAAGAAGATGAAGATATAATGGATCTTTTTAAGGAAGAAATAGAACAAGCTGAAAAGGAACAGGCTGAAAAGGAAAAAGCTGAAAATGAACAGGCTGAAAAGGAACAGGCTGAAAAGGAAAAAGCTGAAAAGGAAAAAGTTGAAAGGGAAAAAGCTGAAAAAATAAAGGCTGAAAAAATAAAGAAAATTGAAGAAGAAATTAAAAGGAAAAAGGATGAAATGGACGAATTGTTAAAGAATCAATAATTTTATCTTTTTTACTTATTTTTTTTTATGTTTATTATATATAAAATGGATTGTAAAAAATTATTTGTTTATGGCCTTGTAATTTTAGTTGGTTTATACTTATTGAAGGACATTTGTGGATTAAAAACCCCTTCGGTTGAAGGTATGGCTGATTTCCTTAAATCTGATTCTGAAGAAGCACCTATGGCACTAGAATCTGTAAAGAAAGAAGCTCTTCCTTCGGACCCCAATAGTTTCAAAGAAGCTTCTATGAATAAAGAAGTTCCTCTGTGCAAAAGACAGGATCCATTAAAACCTAAAGATCTATTACCCGCGAATGCTGAATCACAGAAGTTTAACTCTCAAAATCCCGACGGAGAAGGTATTCTAAAAGGTGTTAATTATTTAGAATCTACTTTCCACGCAGGTGTAAATACTGTTGGACAGAGTTTAAGAAATGCTAACTTGAATTTAAGAGCGGAGCCCCCCAACCCTCGTGTTATGGTCAGTCCATGGTTGAACTCAACCATTGATTCCGACTTGGCCAGAAAGCCTCTCAGCGATAATCTTTCGTAAAAAAAATTGATTTTTATTTTATTTAAAATATAAAGAATAATAATATTATAAATGGAAAACAAGTTTCGAGCAAATCCCTATAATTTTAATAACAAACTCATTCAACTAAATGATATCATTAATATTATGAATAAACTTAATATTAATGATTTTAAAACAGAAAATATCAATAAATATCAAACGGCTTTTATACATAAGTCCTACTGTAAGTTAAGTGATTATAATGAATATAAGAATCCCGGGAATGGGTGTATGGACCTTCATAATGATTCGTATGAAATTATGGAGTTTTTAGGGGATTCTATATTAGGTAGTATTGTTTCAGCATATATATATACACGATTCCATGAAATATATAATGAAAATGAGGGTTTTCTAACTAAACTAAAGATAAGGCTTGTATGTGGTGAAAATCTATCGGTCCTTTCAAATGATTTAGGATTTTCTAATTTTCTAATTATTTCAAAGCATATTGAAGAAAATTGTTCTGGGAGACAAAATAAGAACATACTTGAAGATGTTTTGGAAGCTTTTATAGGTGCCCTTTATCTAGATAAAGGTTATCAAAAAACAGAAGAGTTTGTAATTAACCTTATTGAAACATATTGTGATTTTACAGAAATTATACTCAAAGATAATAATTATAAAGATCAAATATCTAGATATTTTCAGCAAACATTCAATTTATATCCAAAATATCAGACAGAAAAATATGATGATGTATTTAAAAGTTCTATTTATAACGGTGAAAGAGTTATTTGCATTGGAGAAGGGTCTAGTAAAAAGAAAGCAGAACAAGATGTATCAAAGAAAGCTCTAATGCATTTCAATGTAATTACATAAAAATGTAATAAATAACTCCATAATAATATATAGAATATAATATATAGAGTCAATGTCAAACGATTATGTAGTTAATGATGATATATATCTAGTATTAATGAAATACTTCGATAGTAATATTGAAAATATAGATAAGAAAATAGTTGATAATTTAAAGAAAGGTAAATATAAGAAACAAGAAATAAAAGAAATTGATAAAAAGATAATTAAAACATTCAAGAAAATTATAAAATTAAAAGAAGAAAAACAAGAAGATTATGCGAATATTAATTGGATATACCCTGAATGGAGTAAAGATGAAAAACAGAAAAAAGAAAAATTAAAAGAATATTTCCCTGAAGACTATCAAAGTAGTGAAGATAAAGGTTGGGGGGATGTTAACGAACTCCCTTCAGATGATGAATGGGGTTCACCAGTTAAAGGGGATGTCAGAGATATACCTGAGGCATGGAAAGATAGTCAAGAAAAGAAATCATATAAATCAATTATACCTCAGAGAAAAGCTTTTATAGATTGGGTTAATGAAAACTTTTATAAAGAATTAATAACACTTCATAAAGAAAATCCAGTTACTGGGACACCTAATAATGAAGATACAGATATTAACATTTATCAATATTTTGTTAAGAAATATCTTTCAATTGAAACTCCATTTAGAGGCCTTCTAGTTTACCATGGATTAGGGACTGGTAAAACAGCCACATCTGTTGTAACGGCTGAGGGTCTTTCTAAGAAAATGCCGATTTATACTTTTTTACCAGCATCATTAGAAACAGAATATATTAAAGAAGTTAAATCCTGGGGAGATAAATTATATAAATTAGAGAGAAATAATTGGGTTTTTTATCCATTTGATGAAATAAAGGGTAATCTTAAACTAAGAAGAGAACTTAAAGAACTTTATGGAATTGAGGAAACTCATGTAACACAAATATTTAACAAGACAAAAACTAAATTAAAAAAAACACTCAATGAAGAAGATTCAAATTATTCAAAAGAATTATCCTTGATAAGTAAAAAATTAAATGAAATTAAAGGTATTTTTATACCCATCGAGAATGCTGGAGGACAATATCGAAAAATATATACTATGACCGGTAGTGTGATCGATAATGACTTTCTCGATGGTGATATTGAAGTCATTAAGTTTGAGAATCATCATATCGATTATATAAGTGAACAAATAAATACACTTGTTAAGATTAAATATAATTTCATCCATTACAACGGATTTCCAAGAGTTGAAGATTTTGATTTTAAAAACAATAGTGGTAAAGTCCTTGAAAAACCTAAACCAACAGATAATGATAAAATGGTATTAAAATTTGCGGAAGATTATAAATATAATTATGAGAATTTTCACATAGAATCTCCTTTCAAAAATAATGTTGTGGTTATTGACGAAGTACATAATTTCGTAAGGGAAATTATAAATGAAAGTGCACCAGCAAATATATTCTACAATTGGATTGTTAATGCCGAAGATATAAAGATTGTATTTTTATCAGGGACACCGATTATAAATAGACCGGCTGAAATCGCGATTTTGTTCAATATGTTAAGAGGTTCTTTACTTGTATTTGATTTTACACTTGTATCTGATAAAGATGAGATTGATATTCAAGATGAATTAAGAGAATATTTTTATAAAGAAGAATCATCGATTGAACAAATACATACATCTAAAAAGAAAGGTAAAACTATCATATCATTTACTAAAACAAAAACTAATTTCGAATCTATTATGGAAGATGGTGTTATTAAAACAATTAAATATAATGATCACGATTTAAAATCTTTCTTTGATGAAATCTTCGAAGGATTAGACAAAATATTTGATAAGAAAAATATAACTCCAAATAAATCTCAGATTAATGAATTAATGAATACAGGGATGAAAATCACCCTTCCAAACGGTAAAACGTCTAAAAGGAGTATCAAAGATTTAAAATTAGGTAATCAGATTATCTTTGATGAAGATATTAATATACCTTTTAATCGTAAACAAAAATTATTTGAAATCAATGAGAATGATGGACTACTAGATTTATCGAATAATGAAAACTTCTTAGAATATTTCTTGGATGACAACTTTAATATCATACCAAAAAAGAAAATATTTTTAAGAAGAATGATTATGGGTTTGACATCATATTATCCTATTGATAGGAAATCAATTAAGAATATGCCTCAAGTAGTCAAACCTGAATATTCAATGGAAAGATATGAAGGATACACAATAGTTGGAGATACAAATATTGTTTCTTGTCCCATGAGCCCTATTCAATGGGTTAACTATGAGAATGAATATGTAAAAGAAAAATTAAGAAGACTTAATCAAATGAGAAAGAAAAACTTATATAACGATAAAGAAAACTCGGATTATAGTATTCGGACAAGACAAAATTGTAATATTATATACGACGATGATTCTTTTAGGAAATCGGATGACGAACAACAAAGACAAGAAGCTTATAATAGAATGAGGCTTAATGGTTATTTTTCATATGATGGATTACTTGAACTTTATTCTCCAAAATTCTACATGATAATGAAAAATATACAAAAGTTTATCAATAAAGATGAAGAACCAACTGGTAAAGTATTGTATTATAGTGATTTTAGAAAAGACGCTGGTTCGGAAGCATTTGAAAATATTCTCTTGGCGAATGGATATGAAAAATATGAAAATGATGAAAAAAATATTGACACTCTAGTACAAGAAAAATCAAAAAAGAAAAGATATACTTTTCTCACTGGTGAAGAATCTCAGGAAATACGTAAGTTCAATAAAGAAGCATTTAATCATCCTGAAAACTATGATGGTAAATATATTCAAATAATTTTGATTTCAAGTGCAGGTGCTGAAGGTATTTCTCTTAAATGTGTAAGACAAGTCCATATTATGGAGCCATTCTGGAATTATATACGCGTTGATCAGGTATTCGGTCGAGCTATTCGTATGGGTTCCCATATGGTCCCCCAATTAACTGATAAAGATAGAAATGTCGAACAATACCTTTATTTGTCTACTTTACCAGAGGGGAAAACAATTGAAGAGATTTTTACGGAATTAAAAGATAAAAATTGGCCAGAATTAGAAGATATTGAAGATGGTCCTGATATTAAATTAAGATTATTAGATAAACACAAAGCTGTTTACAAGAATCTTATGAAGATTATTTCTATGAAAAAAGAAACAAATAATCGTAGTGTTGATCAATTACTATTTGATATTATGGAGCGTAAAAATATTATAAGTTCAAATATAATTGATATTATTAAAGAGTCTTCGGTAGATTGTATTCAAAATAGTAGAGATGATATACAATTAAATAATAAGTGCCTTCGTTTCTCAGATAAATTAAAGAAAGAAGAATCACATTTCCCAGGTATTACATCTTCGGAATTAAATCAAATTGATGTCAAGCAATTCAAAGGTAACTTTTTATATTATATAAAACCAGATACATATGTCGTCTTAGCCAAAAAGAAAGATACTAAAAGAGATTTATATGTATATTATAAAGTTGATTATGAAGGTGAAAAAGATATAGATGTAAGATATATTCGTGAGAATGGACTACAGGTATGCGATTTTGATCCCATTAGAAAAATATTCATGTATTATGAAATGA
>Ga0233432_10005507_pt1 | contig 10977 bp, 24 predicted proteins | sample SI_122_August201_6_FD_179870 | JGI IMG/M metagenome (GOLD analysis project Ga0233432, IMG submission 179870) | Seawater microbial communities from Saanich Inlet, British Columbia, Canada - SI_122_August2016_10_MG | ecosystem: Environmental > Aquatic > Marine > Inlet | place: Canada: British...
AATAATTTTTCCAGTCCCTGGGCAGGTGCTTTTAATTTTGATTCTACAGCTAATATAACTTATACTGATGACCCCGCTATTACAGGAGAAGTAACTATTGAATACGCAGGATTGAAGACTGGAACAAGCCTCAGATATATTTGTGATGCTAGAAATGATGGAGGGCAGTGGTTTCTAACTAATTATAGTGGTTTTGATTGGAATTGGAACGGTCAATTAACACATAATTCAACAGGTGGAGTTGATCCTGATGAAAGACATCATTGTATAGCTACTGCTGCTTCTGCTGGGAATGTTAGTAGATTGTATCTTGGTGGAGCTAATGGTTTTGGTCAGGCAGCTACAGGAACTGCAAATGCATCATTATGTACTATAGGTGATAATTTTACAATTGGGACTAGATATACTTATAGTGGAACTTGGAATGATATGATGATGTTTTTTAGGGTTTGGGATTTTGTATTTGATGATACAATGGCCGAAATGTCTTGGTATCACAGTAAAAATACTGTGGCCTACCCAAATCAATAGTAAGACTCCGCATTAAATATTTGGAGAAGCAAGAAATTGTTCGTATATTTATGGTATAAATGAGGCGCACGCCCAATACAGTTATGAGACAAAAAATATTATATTTACATGGTTTAGAAAGTCCACAGGGTGGTGAGAAGGTTGATTTCTTAGCAACTAAAGCATTTGTTCATGCACCTGAATTAGATTATACAAGGAGTGATATATTTCCATTCCTTATTAACACAGTTGAAGAGTTTAAACCAGATTATATTATTGGTTCTAGTATGGGTGGTTATTCTGCGTTTGTTTTAGGAGCGCTTTACAAGATTCCAGTTGTTGCTTTTAATCCTGCTTTGCATTCTAGGACTATTGAGCCTAATTTCCCTAAATTTGTAAAAGAGCATGTTCCTAATAACTTTCATATAGTATTAGGCGAAAAAGACACCGTTATTGATGGTAGTAAAACGTTAGATTACCTTAAAGACCATGTTGCCGGTAAGTATATGCAATCTCAAATTCATCGCGTTAAAACAATGGGACATAGAGTGCCACTTGATGTATTTTGCGATATGTATAATAAAACAATTAAATAAGATGAAGGAATTAAATAATTTTAGAGAATATCTTAACGAAGCTAAATTTAAAGTTGGTGATAAAGTAACTATGAATAATGGTGGTCCTGAAATGGAAATTACTAAAGCACGTAGGATGTTTGGATCTAATCTTAATGCTTACTCAGTTAAAAAAGCTGATGGTGAGGAGATGGAGTATGATGAAGGTCAATTGAGATTAGCTGAAGTAAGCTTTGGTGCTGCAGGTACAGATAAAAGATCGGGCCAAGTAATAGGTGAAATAATTCAAATGATTAGAGACACAGGAGTAGACCCAGAAGAGGTATTGGAAGAGGTAGGCCAAGAGTTTGGGGTTGCCTTCGAATTTGGAAGAGGTCATTAAACCAATAAAAATAATAAAATGAAAGAATTATACAGATTTAAACAATTCCTTACAGAAAGCACTGTTGCCGATAAGGATATAGAAAAGGAAATCAAAAAACTTGAAGATGAAAATCCTAAAGGATTTAAAGAAGAAATCAAAAAGTTAAAAGTAAGACAAGCAGCTTTAAAACTATCTAAAGGTGTAGTTAAAGAAAATAAAGATAACTCTTATTATATTGATCAAATTAAACGTGATTTAGAAGAATTAAATATTCAAGAAGCTAATGAATATTTAGAAGAATTAGCTAAATCAATATTAAAACTAAAAAAATAATGGATAAATTTAATTTAAAAAAGTTTCTTAGTGAAAAATCACTATTAAATGAAAGTGCTCCTGGATATGATACTAGAAAAACTGGAGAGCCATTACCAACACTAGAAAGTGTTAAAGCAGCTTATGAAGCTAAACAAGATAAAGAGGAAGTAAAAGAAGGTGTTTGGAATATGCCTTCAGCTGATGAATTAGATGAATTTGTTGCTTATATGGAAGATGCTAAAGAAAGGTTTTATCATATAGGTAGTGATGATGTGCATGATGGTTTAGAAAGTGCAATTACGGCTGCTAAACAATTACTAAACATGCAATTAAAAGAAGAATAAATGAGTTTTAATCTACAAAAATACTTTAAAGACCAGTACTTACTAGAAGGTGATTGGGATAAATTAAGTTCTACAGAAGCTTCTGATGAAGCTGATGATATTATAGAGTTAATTAAATCTGCTTATGCCTACATTGGAGGCCACAGTAATTTTAAAAGTATTGGTGATGTAGATAAAGAATCAGGCAGAGGTGCTGAGTATGAGGTAATTGACTTAGATGATGATGGAGATATTGATGCAGTTAACGTATCTAAACGTAAAGCTGCTGGTGAAAAGTTCGTTGCTACAGGCCATGATGGTTCTCGTGAAGCTAAAAGAGCTGTTATTACACATAAAATAGATAGGTTAAAGAAACCAGGTTTTTATGTTGAAGTATCAGGAAAAATAAAAGATATCTTACTTAAAGCAGGTGTACCTCAAGTAACTGATGAAGCTACTATTAAGAAAGCATTGGCTGGTAAAGATATTACTATGAACGATGATGGTTCATATACAAGGAGCATTGCTGGTACAAAGCATGAAAAAATAATGCTAGGAACTCCGCTAGTATAAAATGTATGAAAGAATCTTTAGTAGTATTAGTACTCTTATCTATAATAAGTTGTGCTTCTTACCAACCTTCAACAGAGTATAATTTTGTTAAAGTATTAGGTGTCACCCCTCAGGGTGATACAATTCTTATTGATGTTAATTCATTGAGACCCAAAGTTTATAACAACTATTATTATGATAATGGGATTAATAGATATCCTTACAACTACAATTATTATAATACACCTCCAGTAATTATAAGACCTTCAAATAAACCTAATAGGCCTATTATTACTCCACCAACACCTAATCCTGCGGCTTCAAAACCAATTGAAAAGCCTACAAAAGATAAACAGTAAGGTTGGAGATATGTTAATACTGTCGTATATTCATTGATATATTAACAAAAAATTATTTAAATGAAAAAAGTACTATTAGTATTATTAGTTTCGCTTGGACTACAAACACAAGCACAAATCACATTATGTGATTCAAACATGACCTACACAATAGGTTCACAATTTCAATTGGAAGTAGCAATTCCAGTAACTGGAAATAGTTTACCAATGATGGCACCTTTGTATGCTGTAACTTATGGTGACCAAACAATGTTGGGTCAAGACAGTTGTTTTAGTGGTCCTTGCACACACTTAGTATACAATTACAACCCAACCACAGGAATGCCTTATGATACAATTACAACTTGTATTAGTTATACCTTAACAGATTCGTTAGGTTATGTTGATACACTAAATTGTTGTTTTAATCAAGTATGGGACGGGCAAGCTTGGATGAGAATGACTATGGGTACTGTTGGTATAGAAGAATTAGTAATTGATAGATTCAATGACAACAAAATTTATGATATGTTTGGCAGAGAATTACTAGAAGCGCCTATTAGACAGATGTATATTAGAAATAGAAAAGTATATTTTACAGTAGAATAAAAAACTTATTGAAGACTCATGCGAGGGGATTTGGAGAAACCAGATCCCCTTCGTATATTTACGGGGTAAATGAGGTGCGAAAACAGTTAAATTTTTTACAATGTTAGATTTTTTTATTAATACAGGTGTTGATTTGTTTTGGTATGGTTTAGGCTTTTATGGTGGTTATAAATTAGGGCTTATTAATGGTGGAATTAAACAATTAGAGTTGATTGATAAGGAGTTCAATGAAAATTTTAAAGAAAACGCATAAAATATTTGGAGAAGCGAGAGAGCTTTCGTATATTTACGGGTAAATGAGGCGCGAAGCCAAGCATTTACTAATTAAAATAAAGGTTATGTTAAATAAGCAAAAAGTTCAAGGTTTTAGAGGTGATTTCGCAAAGGCAGTCGCTCAATTAGAAAAAGATTATGGTGTTACTATTAGTTTAGGCACAATTAGGTTTGATGCTCAGGAATTGAGAGCAAAAATGACAGCTCGAGTTGGTGATGCACCAGTAAAAGCTTCAAAAGATGATTTCCAAGTTGGAGATGTAGTTGGTATTAACCATAAAAAAGTCAATCCTAAAGATCAGTTTAGAATTTACAAAATCAATAGTAAAAATATTGGTGTTGAGAAGATTGCCGGTGATGGTAGAATTGGAGCTCAAATGAGAGTTTCACCAAGTTTATTAGTTAAAAAATAAATTGAAGGCTTCCGCGGAAATATGTGGAGAAGCGAGATCCTGTTCGTATATTTACAGGGTAAATGAGGTGAGAGCCCAAAATTGTTAAATTAATTAAATAAAGGTTATGCAAAATAAAGTTAAAAGAGGTCGTCCGAGTAAGAAAGTTGTTAACAACCCAACACAAAGTGTTGTTGTTAAAACAGTTAAAATGGATAATATGGAGTTCAACAAGAAATTGTTTGAGCCGATGAAAACAGGTACAAAGGTTGATCCATTCTTCAGTATGGAAGGTGGAGTAATGCCGGGTACAAATGTTGTAATTACTGGTGATCCTGGTGTTGGTAAAACAACAGTATTGTTAGATGTTCTTGCTGATCTTTCTATTAAAGGTAAGAAGTGTTTATTCATTTCAGGTGAAATGAATGCCATTGATATGGTTGGATATGTTAAGCGTTTTCCAAAATTTGGAGATTTAGATATCTTGTTTATGGGTGATTATGCTGAAGTTAATCCTGATGTTGTTCTTCGAACTGCACTTAAAGAGGGTTATGATTGTGTTTTGATTGATTCACTTGCTGAAATTAGTGATAGTTATGTTGATTATTTCGGTGGTACTGGTAAGTCAAATACCAATCGAATTTTGCAGTTGCTTGATGAGCATAACCAAGCAAATAATGATGATAAAATCAATTCAACATTTTTAATCATTCAACAAGTTACTAAAGGTGGAACGTTTGTTGGATCAAATAAGATTAAGCATATGACAACAGCAATGGGTCATTTAAAATTTGACGGAGATGGTCAGCGTTTCTTCCATTTCAGTAAAAACCGTCGAGGTGGTAGTGGAAATAAATTGTTCTTTAATTTGAGTGAGAAAAATAAAGTTAACTGGTTATTTGATGAGCCAATAAATCAAGTTGCGTAATGAATTATTTAATAATTTATATGATAATAGGATCAGCTCTCACTTCATTGTGGGACTGGTTGCTATTTGGGACTAAAAATCAATTTTCAAATATGGAAAGAGTGGTTTGTATATTAGTTTGGCCTGCAGCTTTAGGCTTGTATTTATATAATTTTTGTAAAACATTTAAAGGAAAGAAAGATGAGTAAAGAAAATAGATATGTTGTAAAGATGGATATGTACATCTATGCTGAAAATGATTATATGGCTCGTAAACGAGCTCATCAAATGAAGAAAGAAATTGATGATAAATTTGGTGGTGGAGTTGGTATATTAGAATTAGGTGAACAACCTTTTGCTTCTTTTAATTATAGAAAATTAGAAGACCATTCTGAACCTATTAGTAAACAAAAACAAGAAGATTTACCTTTTTAAACTATGAATGAAGATCAAATAAGAGTTGAGTTAGAATTATTAGTGAAGGAAATTGCAACTGCTAAATCATTAAATGAGGATAATAAATCCGAAGTATTTAGTAAGATGGTTGAGTTGAGAGAACAATCACCCCTATTTCAAACAAATGATGATGAGCAAAAAGTAAATTATTATAAGTGGTTGATGTGGAATGTATTTGAAAATAAATTACCACCTATGAGCTCAGGATCGTTTTTAACTGCAATTGAAGATTATGACAATAATGTAGTTATGTTAGGAGATGAGAGTGAGATAGAGGAAGAAACATTTGAATTGTTTGACAAACTTTGGAAAGAAATTATTAGATAAAAGTTATGACTGAATTAGAAGATTTTATAAACACAATGCGTGCTACAAGTAGTAGTACTGAGAAAGTAGAAATTATTAAGAATTCAAGTAAATATATTCATGATATACTTGAAGCAACTTATAATCCCTATAAACAATATTATGTTACAAGTAAAACTTGTAAGAAAAATAGGGGATTATTTAAGTATAATACTCATAAAGAAGTTTTTAGTTTATTGGAAGGTCTAACTACTAGAGAGTGGACAGGACATAATGCAATAGCTCAAGTAAATGGGTTTGAATTAAATACAGCTTATGGTCATAATGTTTATAAAATTATTGATAAAGATTTAGGTATTAGAGCTGGAGCTAAAGTAATTAATAAAGCTATTCCAGGATTAATACCTGAATTTAATGTAGCATTAGCTCAAGAGTATAAAGGTAAATGTGATTGGGCTGATGAGTGGTATGTTTCAAGAAAATTAGATGGTGTGAGGTGTATTGCTAGAGTTGACAGTGAAGGTAATTGTTCATTGTTTAGTAGAACAGGTAAAGAATTTACTACACTAAATGCAGTTAAAGAAGCAATTGAAGATACAGGTATTATAAGTACTACATTTGATGGTGAGATTTGTTTAGTTGATGAAAATGGTAATGAAGATTTTCAAGGCATAATGAAGCAATTGAGACGTAAAGATCATCAAATAAAAAATCCATCATTTATAATGTTTGATATGATGAGTAATACTGAATTTGATAATGGTAAAGGTACAGAGCCATTAAAAACCCGTTTACATAAACTACTTACTTATATTAATAGGATTTATCGTTCAGATAGGAAATATATTTTACGTTATAATCCTCAGTTTATAATCACATGCGATGGTCACTTTGAATATTGGAATGATAAATCAATTGAAGAGGGTTGGGAAGGAGTTATGTTGCGTAAAAATATTGGTTATGAAGGTAAGCGTACTAAAAATTTAGTTAAAGTTAAGTCATTTCATGATGCTGAGTATGAAGTATTAGCATTTGACATTGATGAACATGAAGTAGTTAGACATGGTAGACAAGATACAATACCAATGTTGTCACAAGTATGGATTGAACATAAAGGTCATAAAGTGAAAGTTGGTAGTGGATTTACTCAAGAACAAAGATTACAGTATACAGATGGATCTATTGTAGGTAAATTAATTACTGTTCAATATTTTGAAGAAACCAAAAATGATAAAGGTGGTATTAGTTTAAGATTCCCAACTGTTAAACATATTTATGATGGCAAAAGAGATATGTGATGAAAGAGAAAGACAAGAAACTTATTAAAACTGAATTTACTCAACAAGAGATATGGCAAGCTATGCGTGGTAATGTTCATAAGAGTAAAAAGGATTATAAGCGTAAGTCAAAGCATAAAAAGGATGATTATGATGATTTTTATCCTGATAGAGACTTCCGGTAAAGTGCTTGGAGAAGCAAGAAAGGGTTCGTATATTTACGTATAAATGAGGTGCGAGCCCAAATTAATAAGAGTTATGACCAAGACAGAGTTTAAAAAATTACAGACAAAAGAAATTATTGAATTGTTAGAAAGCAAATTCAAAGCCGAAAACTTTGACAACGATCAAGGAAGCTATTTCACATTTAACATTGGACATTTTGAAGGATCATTAATGCGTAGAGATTTTGACGTTATGTTTAATGATACTATGAGAATGGGTCCTGGATTTAGTGATGAAGAGTATGCTGTTAGGGATGCTGCTTTAGTGTTAGAAGCAGCAGTTAATGGAGAAATTAAAAATTATTTAAATAAATAAGTTATGAGTAAGTTTGTAAGTACCTTTAATAAAGGATTTAATATGGCATTTGAAAACGGTATTTCAATATCAGTTCAATGGGGTGTAGGTAACTACTGTGATAGGAAAAATGATGGTTCATACGATGAGTCTATGAAAGGTGAATTTTGGGAAGCTACATCTGCTGAAATTATGATTAGAGATACTAATGCTGATGGTGGTGATGTAATTTTAGGTAATGGTGATGTAGTTGCTGGTTGGTTAGACACTGGTAAAGTTGCTGCTTTAATTCATGCTTGTTCAACTGCTAGAAATACTCCCCATCTTAATCAAATGTTAAACAGAATGTCACTATGAAAATAACTTTCATTTCAGATACACATGGCAAACATGCTGAGTTAACTCATAAATTACCTGGTGGAGATGTATTAATCCACTCAGGTGATTTTATGCGTGGTGGTTATGATGAAAATGAAGCTATTGATTTCCTCGATTGGTTTGAGCATGATGTTACAGGTTATGATTATAAAATTGTAGTAGCTGGTAACCATGATAGACTATTTGAAGATGAGCCTGAACGAGCATTAAAACTTGTAAGGGATTATGCTCCTAATGTTATTTATCTTCAAGATGATAGTGAGATTATTAATGGAGTTAAATTTTATGGTTCACCTCATACACCTGCTTTTAATAATTGGGCATTTAATATGGATAGGAATAGTGATGCGATTGAGATGATGTGGAGGAATATTCCAGATGATACTGATGTTCTTATTACACATGGTCCTCCTATGGGTGTGTTAGATTATACTCCTTATGGTGGTGATGTTGGTTGTGAAAGATTAATTTATAGAGTATTAGAACTACAACCTTTAATTCATGTGTTTGGACACGTTCATAGTAGCTATGGTCACAAATATAATGAAACAACTGATTTTATTAATGCATCTAACTTAAATGAAGCTTATGAATTGGTAAATGAGCCTGTTAATGTAATCCTTGATGAAGTGTTTAAAAAAGTTGAGTTGATATGAGATATTTAGCCGTATTAATCGCATTTTTAGGCGTAAATTTAACGTTAAATGCTCAAACCATTAAGTTTGTCGACAACGAATATCAAGCCGATGTAAACGTATACTTTGTAAAGTGGAAGCATCAAGCTGATGCTGTGGTTTATCAATCTCAATATAGGAGTTATGCAAGAGAAGAGGGTGTTTGGTGGATAAATAAAGGATTTGGTGGTGTGAAAGTTAAGATAGTAAAATACAAACATCAAGCTGATGTAAAAGTATTTGTAACTAATTGGAGATACCAAGTTAGGGTAAATGAATGTTATAGAAAATATTTTAAAAATTAATTAATATGGAAAATAAAACAGGTAGAAAATACGATCGTGAAAGGTGGGGGTGGAAGAAAATAGATGATGGTAAGTATGATGATGAGGTATCTAAACTTGATGGTCATGTTTATTATGATAGTAAGGAAAAACTAAGGAAAAACCGATATTCAAGTATGGTAGCTGGAGCTGCTGTTGTAGGAATGGTAGTGATGATAATTGTAATTAAAATAATGCAATGGCTAAACATTTAAATAAAGATCCAAAACCCAAACCAAATGAAGAGTGGGTAGATAGAGATGAGAATGAGTATGATAGTTCCAGCGACGGGAAAGATGAGTTGGATAACGGGTATGAGTATGACGACGCAAATGAGTATTAACAATTAAAATTACACGACGATGACTGATCCTATAGTAGGTTTACTTGGTGTGGTAGCGATATTTGCCTTTACATTTGTATGGTGTTGGGCTGAGGAGCGAATGAAGCTAAAAGCTAAACGCAAGTATGACGAGCAGATGGCCAAGTATGACAGGTGGAAGGACATAACGAATAATATGTGATAAACAATGGGGAGGGTATATGGACTAGAGTTGCACTCATGTTAACCCCTTGCCCCCGCGCATCCAACCTTACCACTAGGTAACGAGTATATACTTGTGAACACGCAGGTAACGCGCGGTTCGCGAATATTCATGACTATTTATTGAAAGCACATGCGAGGATATGTGGTTCCCCGAGGAAGCCTTCGTATATTTACGGGGTAAATGAGGCGGGAACGCAAGTTTAATTAAAAAAATAAAGGTTATGTATAGTGTAAGACAATTAAGTGAAGGTGATATTAAGGACATCATGGAGTATGAAGGTAAACAATTTAGTGATAACTTCAGTAACACGGGTAGTAGCTTGTGTTTGAGTATTGATGTTAAATCAAATAAGGTATATTACCAGGAGTGCTACAGTCGCTACGGTAATTTTACTGGTAAGAATATTTACGGTGAGCACCGCGACGATAAGCTTCGTCACCCATCTCCAGGTTTGAATACCATGTCATTAAGTCAATTCTACGGTGCTGCTATTGGTTGGGTTTAATTAAAGACTCCCGCCAAAAGGCTTGGATACCCGAGCTATTGTTCGTATATTTACGGAGTAAATGATGAGATAAGTCCATCGAATAAAGGTTATTAATTAAAAATAAAGGTTATGTTAAAGAATTTTAAGAGTGGTTATGCAGTTAGTGGTTCTGATCAAACAGCTAAAGGCGAGACGAATGATTGCGTGGTGAGAGCCATTGCAAATGCTTGTGACGTGAATTATTCCCAAGCACACAAATATGTTTCCGACACTTTCAAACGTAAGAAAGGTGAAGGTACAAAACAGTTTATGTCTACTTTGGACAACGTTAAGGAAATGACGTTTGATGAGGTGGGCCAATTGAGTCTATTTAATGATGGCATTACTAGAACGTTAAAATTGCTAGGACATGGTCCAAAGCAAGGTGGTGACATGGTTAATCCAAAATATAAGCATAAGCCGGTTGCATTTACAGTTAAAGCGTTTGCACAGCGGTTTAATAAAGGTAATTACATACTAGCCGTGAATAAACACGCATTGGCGATTAAGGATGGCGTGGTGATTGACAATGGTAATTATCAGTATGATGGCTACAGGCGCGTAGTAGAGGGTGCGTACCAAGTACAGTAAGTAACCGTACGTAATTAATTAATATAAGGTGGTGTCGACGACCATTGTAAGTACTCCCGCGGTGACATAACCTACCGTGGTGGGTACCTTACTATATATTACCTAATACTGGGTATAATATAATAGCTATAATAGTTCGGGCGGCGTGCGGCGTACGTACGTAATAATAACCCACGGTATGCCGCCGTCCATCGGGCGTGTATATGCGCAAGAAAGGGTGT
>Ga0233432_10005512_pt1 | contig 10973 bp, 8 predicted proteins | sample SI_122_August201_6_FD_179870 | JGI IMG/M metagenome (GOLD analysis project Ga0233432, IMG submission 179870) | Seawater microbial communities from Saanich Inlet, British Columbia, Canada - SI_122_August2016_10_MG | ecosystem: Environmental > Aquatic > Marine > Inlet | place: Canada: British...
CAGCTTCGATGCGTGCATTGGGGACTTCGTCATCGAGAGCTTCGATAAGCGAATCGACCGCCTCCTGAGAAAGCGATTTCGCAGCGCTGAGCCCAATGGCGCCCCAATAGCGGACGCCGGGATCGTCATGAGCTAGATTGGCGAGAAGTTCGTTTTCCGTGCCTTGTCCCACTTGCGAAGCGGCCTTAATGAGGCGCGACTGCTGGTAGTCGTTCGAGGAAGCGCGAGCGAGCTCATAGAGCGTGGTGCCTTCGCTAATCTGCCAAGCGAGGGCTTCCGGAACGAAGCCCAGGTCGCGGCTGTCGCGGAGACGCTGATCGAGCTGCATTCGCATCCGCTCGAGAACATTGCTGTAGGCAGGCGAACGAGCGAGGTTTTCGAGATTCTGTGGATCGGCGTGACAATCATAGAGCTCTTCAAGAGGCCTCGTAGGCCCAGCGAAGTGTTCCTGCGGGCCTGTCATAGATCCAGTCCTTGCGTGGGCGTAAATTTCATGACGGATCTCTCCGAGGTCAGGCCAGGCGGTCGGCTGGTTGTAGCCAAGGTGCGGCATATAATTGCGAATATAGAGGAGACGTTTGTCACGGACCGAGCGGGCAAGATCGTGTACTTCATCTACACGATCGCGATGACCATAAGTGTACTCGCGCGGCGATGCGGCGGCGGTGCCCAGAAAAGGCTGCCCTTCCATGTAGTCCGGGATTTCCAGGTCGGCGAGACTGAGAACGGTGGGTCCAAAATCGTCGAAACTGACGAGGCGATCGGAGCGACTACCGGGGGCCGAAGGAGCGAGATGCTCGTACTTTTCCGGAAAACGAATTATGAGGGGAACGTTAAGACCGGAGTCTAGCAACGTTCGTTTGTGGCGAGGCATGCCGGATCCGTGGTCGGAGTAGAAGAAAACGATAGTGTTCTCCGCGAGCCCATCGTCTTCTAACTGCTGGAGGATGGCACCGACATCCTTATCCATCGCGGTAATGCAGTCTTGGAAACGAGCCAGCGTTTTGCGAATGACTGGAGTATCGGGGTAGTACGGCGGCACAGGTGCTTCGCTAGGATCGTGGATTTCGCCTGCCTCGAGTTTGCTTTGCACTTCCGACAGGAATTGCTCGTAGGGCCAGACCATAGTACGACTCTGATGGGAAGTCATCAGGTTGAAAACGGAGAAGAAGGATTGGTCGCCCTGCCGGTCTCGCCAGTGGGCTTGGTCACTGCTCTCGTCCCAAGAGGCTGCGACGATGCCTTCCCAGTTGCCGTTGTTGTAGTCGGTCTTGACATTATTCGTGGTATAGTGCCCTGCCTTGCGGAGGATACTCGGAAAACCAGTCATGTATTCAGGAATTGGAAACGCTGATCGCATTTGATGCGTACCTTGCGATGTAGCGGGCAGCCCGTTAATGAGACAGGAGCGTGATGGCGAGCAAACCGGAGCGGTCGCGAAAGCATTGGTATAGAGAACACCGTCGGCGGCAAATTGGTCGAGGTGGGGAGTGATCGCGTAGGAATCTCCGTAGCAGCCCAAGACTGGGCTAATGTCTTCAGTAGTGATCCAGAGAATATTTGGCCTGTCCTGAACTTGTGGAAGTGGCGTATCTGTGGCGGATGAAGAATTAGTCATAAAAAGAAATACAAATCACATTTCAGGATTGTACGCTACAATGCAATGGATTTGGAAGACAAAGAATATTCGCAGCGTATGTTTCTCTAACCTTTTGGATCGTTCGAAAGCTGCCGAAAGACTCCTAGTGCATCATCTCAAAAGTTTAATACATACCGACCGGTGAAACGACCTTTAGATCAAAAATGTGACCGCTTAGAGGCTCCCTATTTTGAGGCGGTTTCTTTGAGTCGAATATTTCGGAATGCAACGATGCAGCCTTTGCCGTGATCCTGGAATGCGATCAACCCTTGAGCGCGACTCATTTCTGAATCCTGATCAATAACAGTGGCAAAGTGAACGCCATTGATCTTCTGGATGACCATGTCGCCCGTGGCGATGATCTCCATGGTATTCCATTCGTTTTCATTGTAGTGAGACTGAATTTTGGCGGTCTCTTCAAGCTTGGTATTTTCTCGGGTCCCGTCTTCCGCTATAATTGCCCTTTCACCCGCGGTGGTCATGAGGAAGCGGGCTTCACGTTTGGGGTGCTCCTTTTCGATCAAGGAATGATGCCAAAGCCCCATGACTTTTTGGCGGGCTACCTCGACCTGGTATCCAAAAACCTGCCACTCGCCAAGATCGTCGCTCCGGACCTGGACGCCGGAATTTCCTTCGTCCCAACGAAACTCGAGGCGGAGGACGAAGTCCGATGGCTCGCCACCGCGCCAGATGATCCAGTTCCGTTCCTCGGAGGCGCCGGTGCACCAAATTTCACCGTCACGGACCTCCCAAGCGCCCGGCTTGCTATCCCAGCCATCGAGATCGACTCCATTGAAGAGAGGGATAAACCCAGGCTCATCATCCGCGCTAAGCGCGGACACCAGAATAAAAAACGCAACAAAGAGAATCTTTTTCATAATTTGTACTAAGGCTAATAATCCCAGGGGTCTCTCGCAACGATTCCCGCGTCCCCTTTTATTCCGAATCGCTATCTTAAATTTATCAGATACGCGAGAATTTCCCGCATATAGCCTGAGCCTAAAGAGTCTATCTAGTTCTCCACCGGTTTGCAAATGAGCGTCGCCAGGTTGTTTCTTTCTCAATCATCTAGCGCAAAAGCGACATGGGCTGGACGGGTACTTCCGTGGAAATGATTCCCGGCGACCCCAGGACCAAAAGCGACTACTTCCACACACCAAACATCGAAAAACTCGCCGCGAATGGCATGCGTTTTTCCGCCGCCTATGCCCCCGCAGCGATGTGCACTCCTAGCCGTGCAGCAGTGTTAACCGGTAAAACCCCCGCCGAAATTCACATCACCACCCCGGGCCCTGGCTTGGGAACCAACGCTCACAAGCTACGTCCACCCACTCAACTACGAGAATTCCCTGAGACGGAAACCTCCATCGCCGAAGCTCTTAAACCCGCAGGTTACGCTAGCGCCTACTTTGGCAAATGGCACCTAGGTCAGGGCAATCCTGGACAGCACGGATTCGATGTCCACGATGGCTCCACTTCCAATGACACTCCCGAAAACTCAGGGCCCGACAATCCTAAAGACATTTTCGGACTCAACGAACGGGCCATCGCCTTCATGAGGAAAAGCGTGAAGGAGGAGCGCCCTTTCTACGCCCAACTCTTCCACTACGCCGTCCATAGCCCTACCGCCACCAAAGCGGTATCCGAAAAGAAATTCGGCACGCTCGAAAAAGGAAAGCGTCACAAGAATGCCCCGTTCGCCGGTATGACTTGGGACTTCGACCAAAGCATAGCAGTTGTGTTAGAGGAAATCGAGAATCTCGGCATTGCCGACAAAACCTATATCGTTTTTATGTCCGATAACGGAGGTCCGAGCTATCCACGGTTCGGCACCTTGGATAATGATCCTCTAAGCAAAGGCAAAACAACTCTCTACGACGGAGGGCTTAGAGTTCCTCTCATCGTAACCGGACCAGGGATCCCAGCCAATACCCATAGCGCCGAATCGGTCATAGGCTGTGATCTCTTTCCCACTTTCTGCGAATGGGCTGGAGTTTATGTTTCCGGTAAAATCGATGGCTCTAGTCTTGCGCCTCTTCTCAACGGAAAGGCTAGTAAATGGGATCGCCACGTGGACTCGCTCCTATTCCACTCGCCACACTACGGACGCGGGCCCGATGCCATACCCACCACGGCTATTATCAGTAATAATCTCAAGCTGATGAAGGACTGGGGAACCAATTCCTACAAACTCTTCGACCTCAGCAAGGACATCGGCGAAAAAAGAGATCTGGCCGCCACCTATCCAGAAAAGCTGCAGAAGCTTATAACTGTAATGGATAATCGCCTACGTTCAGTCAACGCCCAGCTTCCCATAGTAAATTCCGACTACGACCCGAATGCACCCCCACCAGGACCGCGCGGCCCAGGAGGTCGCGGTCAGGGCAGACCCGGTGGACCCAGAGGCGGTCAAGGCGGAGCACCCAATACGGCTAATTAACGGACTCGAAAACAACGCTCTTCTTCTCGTAAAGCTCCCAATTTCGCTCAAGTGTCGCAGGGAAGTGGCGACATAGCGGTTCCCTTATGCTCAAAGGCTGATCCCTTTGGCTCCCCTCACTGCTTCATGCTCCAACAGAAACGCTCGGCGGCGTTCGAAGAATCCGCGCAGACTGCGCTCCTCGGCTCCCTGAGCGCCTTCGAATCCGGCGTAGAACTCCTCTGTTGATAAAAGTTTGCGGGTGTCGGATTTTACGTCTTCTTCAATCAGGGCCTTATAACGGAGGACCAGGGGCCCGCTCTTCTCCCAATCGAGCCAATTCTCGGCGATATCGCGAACGTAGCTTAAGTAACGCGCCCGCAGTTCTGGAACAGCCAGCAATTTCGAAGCAAGCGGTCGTCTCTCGTCATTCTCCAGAATCAGCGGGTCCAAGTCCACGCCCCCGCCGCCGGGCCTTCCGCCAGGAGCGCCACCTGGTCCTCCTCGGCCCCTGAAACCGCCAGGGCCACCACCCGAACCTCCAGCGCCACCTCGACCTCGCCTTGTGCCTGCCTGGGCAAATCCGCCCGTATTTCCTGCACGGAGGTTTGTAAGCGTTTCATTGATACCAGCGGTAAACTGCGTCTCGGTGAGCCCGCCACTCTGCTCGACATCCCATTTCGTGAACCAATCGCCTAGATGCTTCTGTAAATCGGCGTGCGCCACCCATCCATCTTCGTCGACGTCGACAGACCTGAATAGATCGCCACCCATAAATTCAATCGGAGAAAAACCGCCTCGACCGCCAGGGCCTTGTGGCGACTGTCCATTCGATTCGGTTTGCCCGTCCACCCACTTAGTTAAACTAGTAATAAATCGATCGCGACCTAGCGTATCCGTTTTATCCACACTCGCATCTCGAAACCACGCATCAGCCAGGGATACGAGCTCGGGGCGCTCGGTCTTTCCATCTTCGTTTCCGTCCGCTTCAGCGATCAACGCTGGAGCCAAAAATGCCCCTGGCGTAAAACCACCTGGACCACGGCCACCTGGACCACGGCCACCGCGGGCGCCACCCCCAGGTCCGCCACCGCCGCCCGGAGGTCCACCGCCGCGACCCACGGCGAAAGTCTCATTCGCATCGTAGGGCAAGACATGAAACTGCCCGTATGTATCCTGGTAGAGACTGTAGTCACTCGCTCGAACCCAGAAGCCGTCGTTGTTCACCAACACGTTGTCCAAGGCTAGAAATTTGAGGACGCCGTCCACGTCGAGAACTTGAGCAAGAGCACTTTCCAGCAACTCGCTTGGCGTCTCGTTCAGCGTCTTACAGAGAAGCATGAGACCCACCCAGCTTTTGGGATCCTCTTTCGATTTTAGCTCAAAGATCTGACGGTAGGGATCGATCTCGTCGCCGAGATAGATCATGCCGCCCTCCCCTGCTGGGCTGCCGGGGATTTTCCATCGAGCGCCCTTCGGAGTGCCGAAGAAGTCCTGGGTGAATTTCGAATCAAACTGCTGCACGTTAGCGTAGACGCCCCAGCTCTCGCCATTGATCACCACCCGCATGAAATTCGCCTTGAATGCAGGGATGTAATGCCGGGCAATTTCATAGTAGAGGACCGAGCGAAGAAAAGTCGGGTCCCCATTGGCGTTCAACAAATTCAGCGTGCTGTAGCCGCCGATCTCCTGTTTCGGATTCACTAAATCAAGGGTAAGGTTCAGCGGCCGTTTCCGACCGGTCGCCACCGAACTATAGGATGTATTCCCTCTGAATCGAACGCCTACTTGATCTAGCATTCGTCCATCCACATTAAGTTTCGCCGGCAGATCGACATCGGTACGCCGAAACGACTCAAGTTCCTTCTCCCAATTTTCGTTTTCGAATTCGAGAAACAAAGTACGGAGCGTAAAAGGATCATACAATGGCACGTCTGGATAGGAGGACACATCCGACGGCGTAAACTGCGGGCCAGGTTCGGGTTCGCCCAGTTCCCATCCTCCGCCGCCGCCAAATCCAGGCCCGCCACGGCGACCGCCTCTTGCACCCGGACCAGCGTTGCCACCATTGCCTGCCTGAGCTTCCAAATGCATGATGGCTGCCTTTCGTTCTATCGCGTCGAGCCAACCATTGCCTCCTTCGTCGAATTGCTTGAGCAGCTTTACGGTCTCGCGATTGGGTCTGCCCCCTCCTGGTCCGCCGCGACCTCCTGGACCTCCAGCTCCTGGACCGCCGAAAGCTGGTGGACCACCTACGTTGGGTCCGCGAGCGTTGGGCTCATCAACAGATGAGGGCCCTGGCTCGTTCACAATGACCAGGACGGCCACCACGAGTCCGACGGCCAGCGTCCCAAAGATCAAGTCCTGTAAGGAAGAGCGAGAGAGATTGAAAAGGTGACGTTTCATGGTTTGCTCGGGTTTTGGATTTCAGGTCAGGCGTGCCGAATAGCTTCAATGCCCAGCACGTACTTGGAGCAGCGCGCGATGCGGCAGGGAAACCAGTTAGCAATATCAGCGGCGCAATCGGAGTCGCTTGGTGCGTACTTGAGCTCGATCACCACGGCACAATCTGCCGGTGGTCGACTGGCTAGCGCTGCTGTGGTGTGGTCCGGCGCATAGAACGCGAGATCAGAGTCCACGGTCAGGCGGACGCGGCCATCGCCGCTCAGGTAATAATGACGATGATATCGGTTGATGAGACTGGGTTGTCGCTGGTCGAGACAACGCCACACGGGATCTTCCATGCCAAGCTCGCTCAGCATCGCTCGCAGCTTGTGTTCAACCAGACTACCGTTGAGAGCCAGCGGTGGCATGGAGTGCGCGCGTTTCCCACTCACCGTGCCCTGCTTGCTCTTTCGCTCGAACACAGGTTTTGGAATCGGCCCGTGCAGGTCGCCGTACCAACGGATGCGGCTCTTGCTTCTCTGGGCGAGGCCAGCGACGTGATCATTGTAGTCATCCAAACCGGGGGAATCGAGGTAGAGATTGTTCACCCAACGGGGCGGATAGGCCTCACGAAATCCGGATGGATGCTGGCGGATCAACGCCAACACCTCTGGCTTAGCATAGCCGGCAGGAAGCAGCTTGCGCTCGAAGCGAAAGTCATCAGTTGCCACGTTCTCAGCAGGTGTCGCGGATTGAATCAATGGTTGAGGCCGCCATCCTCGAGGCAGGTTATCTCGACCGACGGGCTGAGTTTGCGGATGCTCTCGCTAAACATTTCAATACCTTCCGGGTCAACAGAATCGACTCGGAACGAAGCTCGCATCACGTCAGGCCCATCATCAAGTCGCTTCAAGCTGGCCGTGGCCCCGACAGCAGAGAGAGCCTCCAGGATTTGCACGGACGTAAGTTTGCCTGGAGCCGGGCTATTGATCGTAAGAAACAAATTCCCCGAATCAGCTTTTGGACGAGAAAGACTTCGCAGCGCAATGAGTCCAATAATCAATATAAAGGCCACCACCGTAACCAGTCCCTCGCCCGCTCCCAAGCCTAAGCCAACTGCAATCGACAGGAACAAAAACGCGAGTTCCTCAGGCTCCTTGATCGCCGCTCTAAAACGTACAATCGACAGCGCGCCCACCAAGCCAAGCGACAACGCGAGCGACGACTTGACGATGCCGATTATCAGCGTCGTGGTCACGGTCAGCAGCAGGAAGTTCCGCGCGAACTGACTCCGGTTTGAAAGAGCTGTGCCAAACCTAACGTAGGCTTTACCCAACAACACGCCCAATATGGCGGCCGTAATCAGGCTAATGGCTAACGTTGGCAGCGACTTGATGGTCACCGGGTTCCAGAACAATTCAGTGAAGCTATTTTGCAATTGCATTAATTATGTGGGATTTACGATTTACAGATAGAAAACTGATAGATTCGCTAGGATTGGCTATGTATATAGTTATTGAATGGGTACGTTAAAAACTTATTAGCCATTATTTACTGACGTCCCACTGCTCGTCGCAATCGTAGGAGATGAATAGGTTGCTCGTCAGTTGAGACTTATTCTGGTGCGAGTGCGGCTGGGCCAAGTATACCGGGTCCACAACGGTGTACTCTCGCGTCAGCTCGGTGCCCTCTTTATTCACATAGAATCGCTCGGTGATTTCCATCTGGTCACTGTGTCGGACAGCCCTGACAGCATGTCCTCCAGGGGCCTCCAGAAAACCAGACGCAAAACCTTTGGTTTTAACGATCAAGGTGTCGTCTTTCCATTCACCTACTGAATAGCCTGTAACGCTGGGTTCAATCTCATCGGGAAATACTCCACCGAGATGGATGGTCCTTACCACGTCCATAAATCCGTAGGTGATCACGATCTTAGTTTCTGATTGCTCGATCTTGTTAACCATCTGGTCAAAGTTATAATCAAAGATGATATTGGTTGGCTGACAGATGAACCGAGGGTTCTGCTCCTCCGTATAGTCGTCGGCTTCATCCTGCCCGATTTGGGTCATTTCAAATCTTGGGGGCCTACCACCACCGCGTCTTGGAGGACGGCCTCCTGGGCCGGGACCACCTCTTTGACTGGGATCAACTCGTTGACTGGGACCACCTCTTCGAGGGGGACCACCACCTCGGGCCTCGAACCAGTTTCCGGCAATATTGGGAGTTCCGTCTTCAAGGGTGGGTTCGCGTTTCCCGGGGACTACCTTGCCCGCCTCGTTAAGCGTATCGCGGCGCCTCACGACCCTACCATCTTCAAAAGAAATGGATTGGGCATAGCATGTCTTGGGATCACGCCGGTCTGGTGAGCCAGTTACGATGATTTGGGTACCTGGGGCAAACATGTCCGCAGACCAGCCGGCACGCTTGAGCAAGCTGCCCGAACGCAATTCGCAGCGCCATTGCTCGTCTTCGCCTGCATCATTCGTAACCATGAAATAGACGTAAGCATGCGGGTTCACAAAACGAACCCGGTTCACGACGCCCGTCACGGTTAATGTCTGGTCAAGGTCGAACTGCCCGGTGATACCGTGGTGTGCCACCGCAGTCGGGGATAACAGAGCTAAGCTGCACAAGGAGGCAAACACAGCGGCCATAATGGTTTGTTTAATAGTCATAATCTTTAATCCAGGGGTGTTTGGTTATTAAACAAAGGGAAGAAATAACCCTAGTAGAGAATGACTCCCTTACTCGCCTCTATGCAAGTTATACGTGAAGGTACGCCTATGAGTGAGTTTTAAAAGACAGATTTTATGAAACCAATTGTGCGCGGACGCTCTTTCTCTAATAACTTCTGTAGCCGCGAAATGGTTACCATGAATTTTGGTTTTTTAGGATAGTATTTTTCATTCCTGTCGGCACACCGCTCCCCTGCTCTACCTTTGATGCTGCCAAGTAAAGCGTTTCGTCGTCATGCGTGCGGGTGCGTCCATGCACTTCAAGATCATGAGCCAAGCCATAGGAAACGCCTAGCTCCCAACTAGGAATCTCCGAAATGCGATTCATGTACTCATCCCAAAGCTTTAGAATGATGAACATGTTATTCGCCTCTTCAGACATCGCCGAAATAAAGCTCCCTTCCACTCCAATGAAGGAGGCAGGGTCTCTGTATTCGATAATTGGTGTTAAAATAATATTCATATAGCGTTGATTTAGATTCTCTTGCGTCAGGCACTCCGGCCGACGCAATGCGACACGGTGACCAGTCCCATCTCTCCATTCGCTGGGAGTCATCGAGAGCTCGGCTTTAAAAGCCCGAGTAAAGGACTCGTGCGATTCGAATTGGAAATCGAATGCCAGCTCCAACACTCGCCCCTCATATTCAGTCAAACGCTGAGCCGCTTCCGCAATCCGCCGACGCCGCAAGTAACGCCCCACCGACTCGCCCACCAAAGCCGAAAAAGTCCGCTAAAAATGCCACAACGACATACCTGCTGACACGGCAAATTCACCTATCGAAACCGGCTCGGAAAGCCGAGCCTCGACAAGATCCAGCGAACGTTGAATGGAATGAAGCATCTGCATATTAATACACTTTAACAAAACCCCATTATCCCACGCTTGATCATTTGTGCTATTCTTAAAGACATCACGCCGGAAGGCCAGCATCTGAATTGCCCGCGACCCATTAAGAACTATCTGCTCGAAAACCAGGACACGTTCACACCACGCTTGATCACCAATTCTCTCGAGTACAGCGCTGGCCACGAACTATCCCGAGGTGATGAACTACTCGGTAATGAGCTGGTCAATGCCAAACCGAATCGAAGTGATCCAACTCATATCCTATAAACAATGGATCCGAGCAATCTGTAGGCAATCAAAGATTTTTGCTCGTTGTTATTTTAAAAGCCCGGAATAATCCAGCAATCCCATTGCCGGAGCCGTAAATATCGTTTCTCATTCAGCCAAAAAGCGACGGGCCCCAACTACTCGGAGTTCGGTCCAACACGTTCGAATACTTTTCAAGCAAATCCTTTCATGATCGAAACCACTAGCGAGCTAACTCAAATCGGCATCAATATGAAGAGGATTCCCCTTCGCACGGCATTGATTGGGTTGCTCGTCTCAACCTTGTGCGTCGCGTTTTCCGCGGATGGCGACCAAACAGTCATACTAGGCGCTTTAAAGGGGCACGACGGTCTGTTGGCGGAGCCTTTAATGGGCGGCGGTGAATTGCCCAAAGCACTCATGGGAGTAGGAGTCAGTTCGGACGGGACCGTTTACGTCTCGGAAACCGTGAGGCAGATGAGAGAAGAGCTTAGCCTGTTGCAGTCGCGGTTTCTGCATCCGATCGACATGGGATTCACGACGGTTGAAGCAAAGCGCAACTGGATCGAGCGGAACTATTCGCAGCAAATTGCCGAAGCCCAGGGTATGCATGATGTGAATGGCGATGGAACAGTCGATCTCGCCGATCTCGCCGTACGCAGCGAGAAAATATTCACTCTACAAGACGCGAACCAGGACGGC
>Ga0233432_10005516_pt1 | contig 10966 bp, 9 predicted proteins | sample SI_122_August201_6_FD_179870 | JGI IMG/M metagenome (GOLD analysis project Ga0233432, IMG submission 179870) | Seawater microbial communities from Saanich Inlet, British Columbia, Canada - SI_122_August2016_10_MG | ecosystem: Environmental > Aquatic > Marine > Inlet | place: Canada: British...
TCCCTCTTGTTCAAATTCAACATTTTTTAATGGATTTAGCTAATAAAGGATTCTTATTTTATGATTTTGGTGAAGAAAGAATTACTGTTCTTCCAAGTCTTTCAAGATATGTTATGGCAAAATCTAAACAAGGCGATTACGATGTTATTCAATTTAATTCAAAAGTTGTTGGAAATTCTTTAGTCATTGTTAATGCAGCTTTAAATATTAAATCAAAAGACTTAATTATTAGAGGTATCAATCAAATTGCTGTAAGCGACTCTCAAAAAGTTGCTTTTTACCCTAGAGGAGGGGAGGTTAAAATTTTAAAAAATCGAGATTTTGTTTTTAACGGTAGAATTTTCGCTGGCAATGGAAGAGTGAATCTATATGGAAGTGATTTTCATTTTAAATATGATGAGTTTAAAGTTGACTTAAATAAAATCGATTCCGTTCAATTATCGGTTCCTTTAAAACCTTTGCGATTTGATTTATATAATAATCCTTTATTGACTAGAGTCAAAACTGTTATTGAATCTGTAACTGGTGAATTAATTATAGATGATTCTACTAATAAATCTGGATTAAGAAAAGGTGAACATCCAGAGTATCCAATATTTAAAAGCTTTAATGATTCGTATGTCTATTATGATAGTCCTAAGATTTTTGATGGAGTATATAATAGAGATAAGTTTTCTTTTCATTTAAAACCTTTTTCTATTGATAGCTTAGAAAGTTATAATGGAAATGGACTATGGTTTGCTGGTACTTTTACTTCATCTAATATTTTTCCTGTTTTTGAGGATACCTTACGTTTAAAAAATGATTATTCTTTAGGCTTTAAAAGAAATACACCTGAAGATGGATTCCCATTGTATGCGGGTAAAGCGAGATATTTTGATGAAATTGAACTTGGAAATGATGGTTTAAGAGGAAGTGGGAAGTTTGAGTATTTAACATCTGTAGTTTATTCTGAAGATATTATTTTCTATCCAGACTCCACTGCAATGCTTTCAAATGCAATTTCAATAAGTGAGGTTAATAAAGGGATTGAATTCCCTCAAGTATCAAATACCAAGACATATTGTTTTTATCAGCCTTACTTAGATAAGCTGTCTATTTCACAAACTCATGATATGTTTAGTATGTATTCTAAGAAATCAAGCTTAAATGGTAATTTATTATTACAACCAATTGGATTAACTGGTAATGGAATTATGAAACTTGATTTAGCAGAAGTATCTTCAAATTTCTTTTCATTTAATTCTACTTGGTTCAAAGCTGACACTGCAAACCTAAATGTTTTTGATAATAATAATTCCATAGCTTTTAATGCCCAAAATCTAAGAGCTAATATTGATCTTTCTGATAGGGAAGGTGTTTTTTATTCAAACGGATCGGGTTCTTATGTTACTTTTCCTGCTAGCGAATATATTAGCTATATAGACAAATTAAAATGGGAGATGGATAAAGAACAATTAACTTTTGGTGAAAAAGAGTTGAACAACAGTAAAGGGTCTAAGTTTATTTCAATAAATAGTGATCAAGATTCTTTATCGTTTATTGCTAGTAGCGCTGATTACAGTTTAAAGGATTTTATTATTAATGCTCATGGTGTTGATAGTTTAAATATTGCAGATGCCGTTATTTTTCCTGACTCTGGGGAATTAATTGTTGAGCGAGGAGCAAGGATTAGAACTCTTAATAATTCAAGCTTATTATTGGATCCTCTAATAAGATATCATTCTTTTAATAATGCTACAATTGACATTTTTAGTGCTAATAAGTATTCTGCTTCTGCTGATTATGTTTACATAGATTCTTTAGGAAATAAACAGGATATTTATTTTTCTGAAATTATAGTTAATCCTGACACCATTACTTTGGCCACAGCCAGTGTAAATGAAAAAAAGGTGTTTAAAATAGGAAATAGATATGATTTTAAAGGTGACATTAAAATTTTAGGAGATAGAAAAAATCTAACATACAATGGTTTCTTTAAGATAAATCATAACTGTTCTAACTTCTCAACCCAATGGATAGCTTTTTCATCTGAGATAGATCCATCATATATTTCATTTGATTTAAAGGAAAAATTGTTTAGTGATATAGATGATAAATTATATTCAGGTATTTTTTATAATAAAGACAGCACAATTTTTTACCCTACTTTTATGAGTACTAAAAAAAGGGCAAAGGATTTAGAGTTTTTCTCGGCTACTTCATCTGTATATTATAATAAAAGCAATTCTTCTTATGTTATAGGAGGTCAAGACTCGGTGTCAAATATCTTACTTCTAGATGAGAAAACATGTACTGTGTCAGGTGATGGAATGATTGATTTAAATTTAAATCTTGGTAGAATTAAAACAAAATCTATTGGAAAGATTTTAAACAAAAATAAAAATCAATTAGAAATAGATGGTTTTTTAATGTTTGATTTTGATTTTTCAAAAGATGCTATGGAGATTATGGCGCAAGACATTTTTTCAGCTCCTGGCGAAGAAATTTTTGAATATGATAAGGATTATGAAAATAATCTTTCAAAGTTAGTTGGTAGAGAGCAAAAAGAAGATTTGATGATTGATTTAGAAATGAATGATGCTTTTGAGGAACTTCCAAAATCAATGAACTACACCCTTTCTTTTACAGATCTTAATTTAGTATGGGATAAAAAAAATAAAGCATTTGTTACAAAGGGTAATTTAGGTTTAGGAAATATAAAAAACACTCAAATCAATGGTGTTTTAAATGGTCATATTTTAATTGAGAAGGGAAGAAATTCTGATGTATTAACCATCTATTTGCAAACAGAATTTTACGATGAGTATTTCTTTGTTTATAAAAATGGTTTAATGAGAGCTATTTCAACTAATCCTGAATTTAATTCTGCTATATTAGAAGTTAAAGACTCTAAAAGAAAATCAGAATCTGTTAAAGGTCTAGATCCATACAGATATATGCTAGCTAATGAAGATGCTCCAGAGAAGTTTTTAAAACGAATTAAAAAAGAATTTTAATCATTATGGATAATAACATGACTATACTTCTAATTCTGTTGTCTTATCTAACCGGAGCTTTTCCTTCTGCATTTATTGTTGGAAAAAGTTTTTTTAGTATTGACATTAGGCAGCATGGAAGTGGTAATGCAGGAGCTACAAATACATTTCGAGTTTTAGGCAAAGCTGCAGGTACAATTGTTTTGATTATAGATGTCTTTAAGGGGTGGTTAGTAGTAAATTTTGTGTATTTATTTCCATCAATTTATATTAATCCTGAATTAATATTTGAGTATCAGCTTTTATTTGGGGTATTTGCAGTTTTTGGTCATCTTTTTCCAGTATATACTAGATTTAGAGGTGGTAAAGGTATTGCCACATTGTTAGGGATATTAATTGGCCTACATTCATTTAGTGCCTTTGTTTCTTGTATGGTTTTTATAACTGTCTTACTAGCTTCTAGATATGTTTCATTAGCTTCTCTTTTTTCAGCTATTGCATTTCCAATTATTATTTATTTTTTCTCAGAATCTTCTGATGTTTCGTTAATAATATTTTCTATTTTTGTTCCATTACTTGCTCTTACAACTCACCACAAGAACATTAGAAGACTTTTAAGAGGACAGGAGCGAAAAATAAAATTCAAATAGAGTATATGGCATTAGATTACAACGAACAAAATAAAATTCATAAGAAAAGTGTTGCTATTAAAACATTATATCTTATCGATGATAACTTTAACACTTTTGATCATGTTATTGACTGTCTTGTTGCTATTTGTGATCATACGCCTATACAAGCCGAACAATGCGCTCTATTAACTCATATAAATGGAAAGTGTGATATCGTTCGTGGAGAAATCCCTGAGCTCAAAGCTTTTCAAGAAGATCTTGAGTTATACGGTCTAAACGTTCAAATCTTATAAATTTTAATAAATACGGCTCTGTAGCTTAACTGGATAGAGCACCTGACTACGGATCAGGAGGTTAGGGGTTCGAATCCCTTCAGAGTCACTTTTCTCACTTATATATGTGAGAATTTTTATTCAATTATTTACTATTATTTGTTAATTTGTTAAAAAATTAAAAAAATGAAAAATTATATTTTATTATTTATTTCAGCACTATTGTTTAGCTGTTCATCTGATGTTACAAAAGTTACTTGGGATGATCCTAAAAGTATTGCAGTGAATAAGCACATGGAGAATTATATTAATAAAGATTTTGATGCCATGAAAAGTTTGTTTTCTGAAGATTTTCAAGTTGTTGTTTCAGGACAAGATAAGCCATATGATTTAGATGGTGTTATGGAGGCTGTAAATATGCATCATTCTCTTTATTCTAATATATACACAACAAAACCAGGTGTTGAAAATGAAAATGGAGTAATAAGCCAAACAATAGCATACCCTACAGGAGAAACATGGACGCAAGTTTGGTTTATTTGGCATGCTACTGGAAATTATACAGGAGATACAGTGAACAATATGGTTCATCTTTCATATAAGTGGGATGGTGATTTAATAGCTGAAGAGTATCATTTCTCAGATGGTGCTGCGTTTAATAGAGAAGTTGAAGCTTATAATAATTCTTTAGAAGAAAAGAAAATTAAGTTATAATATTCTATAGGATTCTTTGTTGGGTTCAATTTTCAATAAAAATAGTTACAGATTTATTTAGATCCAATTGAGTAAGGATAGGGTATTTTTGATTTTTATCAATCAATTCAATTCTACTTGTATTTGGCGGAGAACTTCCTAGGCTAGTAGCTTGAATAACGATTTTGTTTCTACCTTCAATAAGCTTGTATTTTATCTTTTTAGATTTATTTGTGGTTTCATACTGATCTAAAATTCTATCGTTATTAATTAATAGGTTAATTTGATCTCCATCTTCTTTATTGCTGTCCCATATTTTGATGGTTACATACTTTGAATTCCAATTTATATTAAAACTATCTCCGTCTTTTAGAATTTTAGTTTCTATTATCTCATTCTTTTCTTCTTTCTTCTTTAGTTTATCAATTTTTTTTTCAATCTTTTTAATTTTCTTTTCTACAAAAGATTTTTCCATTAAAAATATTCTGCCATTTGCACAAAATGAGCTGTCTAAAAAATTACCAGTAAAATTACCTTCTAATTTCTTTTTTGTAAATCTATTTTTTAGCTTTAGATTCATTCTTATGTAACAGAAGCTATTTATAGGAGCTTCAGATTTTGTATAGATAATTTGAGTTTCCTGTAGTTGAAAAGATTTGTCATCCTTAAAATATAGTCCCTGAATTTCACTTTTTGTTTCGTTTTCATTATTATGATTAGTTATGGAATAACCATTCACAATTCCATTTTTTTCAATTAAATCAACAGAAAACCCAATTGGTATTTGATTTTCCATCATAATAGTACCTAGAAAGTTGTATTTTTTTACTTGAGCATTTATCCCATTTACAATTAAGAATGAAAGAAATAATATTTTATATTTCATCTAAATTGATTTTATCAAAATTACCTGAGCTCATCATAAGCAGATTAGTGTTTTCTAAACTTAATGATTTTACATGCTTTATTAAATCTTTAGAATTTGATATGATTTTTAATTGATTATTATTAAATGCAGCTTTTATTTGCTCTTCAGTAATTGGAGTTAATTTTTTATGTTTTATAGCTTTCTGACTAAAAAAAACAATTGCTTGATCAGCAAGATTCATACTATCTCTATATTCCTTTAAGAATTTAGAATTTAGACTACTAAAAGTGTGTAATTCCATACATGCTATAAGCTTTCTATTATTAAACTGATATTTCATAGCTTCAATAGTAGCTTTTAATTTTGATGGAGAATGTGCAAAGTCTTTATAAATTGAGTATTCTTTATTTTTCTTAATTAATTGAAGTCTATTTGATGCTCCTTTAAATGTTTTAATATGTTGGTAGAATTCTATATCGCTTATTCCAATTTCATTACAGACATTTTTAGCTGCATTTAAATTTTGTAAATTATGATTACCAAAAATTTGAAGTGGTACAGAATTTATATATGAGATACCATCTATAATTTCATGTTCTGGAGTTTGATATCCAATTTTTTTACAATTTATTTTTTCATTGGCAAGTTTTTCTAATTCTTTATCTTCACTACAATATATTAAACACTCTGAGATTAGATTTTTAAAAATTCTAAACTGTTCTATATAGATTTCAAAAGTTGGAAAAACATTGATATGATCCCATGCAATTCCACTTAAAACTCCAATATGTGGTTTGTATAGGTGAAATTTTGGTCTTCTATCAATGGTTGATGATAGATATTCATCTCCCTCAAGGATTATAATTGGAGCGCTTTCAGAAAGTTTCACCATTACGTCAAAACCCTGTAGTTGAGCACCAACCATATAATCACACTCAATATTTAAATTATTTAAAACATGTAATATCATTGCGGTAATTGAAGTTTTTCCATGACTACCACCAATAACTATTCTTTTCTTTTTTTTGCTTTGTTCATAAATATATTCTGGATAAGAATATATTTTGAGATTTAATTCTTTGGCTTTTCTTAATTCAGGATTGTCTTCTTTGGCATGCATTCCTAAAATAATAGCATCTAAATCTTTAGAAATATTATTAGTACTCCACCCAATATTTTTAGGTAATATGCCTTCTTTATCTAATCTACTTTTTGAAGGCTCAAAAATCTGATCATCAGAGCCTGTAACTATATATCCTTTTCGATTTAGAGCAATTGCCAAATTATGCATTGCACTACCACCAATAGCTATTAGATGAATTCTCATTTTTTTAAAAATTTATTTTTTAAAAGTATCATATAATTCAACTTTATTACTTTTGGTTACATAAAATTACTAACATGAAATTGTACACAATAGAAACTGGAAATTTTAAATTAGATGGGGGAGCTATGTTTGGTGTTGTTCCAAAAGTTCTTTGGAGTAGAACTAATCCTTCAGATTCAAATAACCTATGTTCTTGGGCTATGAGATCGTTACTTATTGAGGATGGAGATAAATTGATTTTGATTGATAATGGAATAGGAGATAAGCAGGATGATAAGTTTTTAAAACATTATTATTTACACGGTGATAATTCTTTGAGTAATTCTCTAAAAAAATTAGGATTTTCTGAAGATGATATTACTGATGTTTTTTTAACGCATTTACATTTTGATCATTGTGGTGGTAGTGTTAAATGGAATAAAGATAGAACAGGATTTGAGATGGCTTTTAAAAATGCTAAATACTGGAGTAATAATGATCATTGGTCTCATGCATTAAATTCAAATTATAGAGAGAAAGCCTCTTTTTTAAAAGATAACATTGTGCCAATTCAACAAAGTGGACAACTAAACTTCATTGAAAGGGATTCTAAATTTCTTGATTTTTTTAATGTGTTGTTTGTTGATGGTCATACAGAGTCACAAATGATTCCCCACATTCAATATAAGAACAAAACTATTGTTTTTGCTGCTGATCTCCTTCCAAGCACTGGCCATATTCCTTTAGCTTATGTTATGGGTTATGATACTCAACCGTTAAAAACATTGGTAGAAAAAAAACAATTTCTTTTAGATGCAGCAGAAAAACAATATGTGATATTTCTGCAACATGATAATTATAATGAGTGTTGTACGGTAAAACTATCTGAAAAAGGGGTGGTACTAGATCAAACTTTTAAATTGTCAGATATATAATAGATTTATTTTAAATCTCTATAAAGTTTTTCTGCTCCAATCCATATTAAAATCACGGGCCAATAAGTTCTTATTAGATGACGAATAGAAATATTCATAAAATCTAGATTGTCTAATAAAAATAATATTCCTGTAATAACTAACAAAATAGAAAATCCAATACTTTTTTTCATCATTTAAAATTTAAGTGGAACTAATATTTATTTTTGTATAAAAATAATAAAATAAATGTCAGAAGATAAGAAAGTCATTTTTTCAATGGTTGGGGTTTCCAAATCCTTTAATAATAATAATAAGCAGGTTTTAAAAGACATATATCTTTCCTTTTTCTATGGCGCTAAAATTGGGATTATAGGATTAAATGGATCAGGTAAGTCAACACTTCTAAAAATTATTGCTGGTCTAGATAAGTCCTTTCAAGGAGAAGTTCATTTTTCAGATGGTTTTAAAGTTGGTTATTTAGAACAGGAACCAAAATTAGACGATTCAAAAACAGTAATTGATATTGTTAAAGAGGGAATGCAAGAATCTGTAGATGTTTTAAATGAGTATAACGAAATTAATGACAAATTTGCTCTTCCTGAATACTATGAAGATTCTGAAAAAATGGAATTTCTAATGAAAAAACAAGGTGAGCTTCAAGACAAAATTGATGCTTTGGGAGCTTGGGATTTAGATACAAAGTTAAATATTGCAATGGATGCCCTTAGATGCCCAGAGAAGGATGCAAAAATCTCAGTGCTTTCTGGAGGTGAAAGAAGAAGAGTTGCATTGTGTAGGCTTCTATTAAAAGAGCCGGAAATTTTATTATTAGACGAACCTACAAATCATTTAGATGCTGAATCTGTTCTTTGGTTAGAACAACATTTGTCACAGTATAAAGGCACTGTAATTGCAATTACACATGATAGATATTTCTTAGATAATGTAGCTGGATGGATTTTAGAACTTGATAGAGGAGAAGGTATCCCATGGAAAGGAAATTATTCTTCTTGGTTAGATCAAAAATCTAAAAGATTAGCTAAAGAAGAAAAAGTAGAAAGTAAAAGAAGAAAAACTCTTGAGAGAGAATTAGAGTGGGTAAGGATGTCCCCAAAGGGGAGAAGAACAAAATCTAAATCTCGTTTAAGTAATTATGAAAAATTATTACAAGACAAATCAAAAGAGCAAGAAGAAAAGATTGAATTATATATTCCGCCAGGGCCAAGACTAGGAAATAATGTAATAGATGCTGTAAATGTTGCTAAAGGATTTGATGATAAATTACTTTATGATAACTTAGAGTTTAAATTACCACCTGCTGGAATTGTTGGAATTATTGGTCCCAATGGAGCTGGAAAAACAACACTCTTTAGAATGATAATGGATCAAGAAAAACCAGATAGTGGTACTTTTAATGTAGGTGAGACTGTAAAAATTGCTTATGTAGATCAACAGCATGCTGACATTGATTTAGAGAAAACAATTTGGGAACAAATAACCGATGGTCAAGAACAAATTAATGTTGGAGGTAAGCTAATGAATTCAAGAGCATATGTAGCCAAGTTTAATTTTAATGGATCTGACCAAAATAAAAAAGTTGGAGTACTTTCTGGAGGAGAAAGAAACAGGTTACATTTGGCCTTAACATTGAGGCAAGAGGCTAATGTATTGCTTTTAGATGAGCCTACTAATGATCTGGACGTTAATACTTTAAGGGCATTGGAAGAGGGTCTAGAAAATTTTGCTGGATGTGCAGTTATTATTTCTCATGACAGATGGTTTTTAGATAGAGTTTGTACACATATTCTCGCTTTTGAAGGAAATTCAAATGTCTATTATTATGAAGGAAGTTATTCTGATTATGAAGAAAATAAAAAGAAAAGATTAGGAGATGTGTCTCCAACAAGAATAAAATATAGAAAACTAAAGAGATAATTACTTAGGGGCAGTTTTTACTAATAATACTGCAATAACCATAAATACAATATTAGGAATCCAAACTGCAATCAATGGAGATAGATTCCCATTAGTAGCAAAGGTAGTTGATATTTGCATAAACAATATATACCCAAAACTTATAATTAAACCAATACTTAGAGGTATTCCAGCGCCACCTCTTAATCTTCTTGATCCAATTGCAACAGCTATTATCGTGAGAACAATTGTTGAAAAAGGATTTGCTAATCTTTTATGTTTTTCAATCTTGTGAAATATAATCTGTGATGTTCCTTTAATTTCTTCTTCAACTATAAATTCATTCAATTCTTTCATGCCCATTGTTTCAACAAGGCTTTTGTTTTTTGAAAAATCTGAAGGTTTTAAATTGATTATGGTATCCAGCTGTCTTCCTGAAGTTATTTCTTCATTTTTTTCATTGTAAATCCTGATTAAATAATCTTTGATAATCCAATTTTTATGAATGGTATCGTATTGAATATAATTTGCGCTTAACTTTGATTTTAGTGCATTGTCTTTAAAGTTTTCAAGTGTAAATTTATATCCTATGTCTTTAGATTTATTATAGCTTTCTATGTATATATATTGATCTTTTTGAATTTGAATATGGATGTTTTTTACTCTTTTATTTTGTTTTCTTTTGATGTATTTATTTTCAAAATCAATTCTTTCTTTATTAGTTTCTGGAATTATAAAATTTCCAAATACAAATGATATTATTGCTAAAAAAATAGCAGAAATAATAAATGGCCTTATAAGTCTTGTGAAACTCATTCCACTATTAAGAATTGCAATGATTTCACTGTTGCTCGCCATTTTGGATGTGAAATATATAACAGAAATAAAAATAAAAAGTGGACTGAACAGGTTGGCAAAGTAGGGAATGAAATTCAAATAGTATTGAAAAACAATTTGATTTAGACTTACTTCACTTCTTAAGAAATCATCAATTTTCTCAGAAATATCAAAAACAATTACAATAACAAGAATTAATGAAAGGGTAAATAAAAATGTGCTTAAAAACTTTTTAAAAATATACCAATCAAACCTTTTCATTACAGTCTCTTATCTAGTTTTTTTACCATTTGATTTTTCCATTTTGTAAAATCTCCTGCTTGAATATGCTTTCTGCTCTCTTCCATTAACCACAGATAGAACCTAATATTGTGAAGTGTTGCAATTTGTTTTGCTAATAATTCATTATTTGAGAATAGATGCCTTAAATAAGCTTTTGAATATTTATTATCTACATAAGATGTTCCATTACTGTCAATTGCTGAAAAATCATTTTTCCATTTTTGATTTTTTATATTAATTGTTCCTTCAGATGTAAAGAGCATTCCA
>Ga0233432_10005519_pt1 | contig 10965 bp, 11 predicted proteins | sample SI_122_August201_6_FD_179870 | JGI IMG/M metagenome (GOLD analysis project Ga0233432, IMG submission 179870) | Seawater microbial communities from Saanich Inlet, British Columbia, Canada - SI_122_August2016_10_MG | ecosystem: Environmental > Aquatic > Marine > Inlet | place: Canada: British...
TTTTTTTTTTTATTAATTGTTTTAAAATTATATTATGCTTTAAGTATATCATATTCATGATTACTAAGATATTTTTATTAATTAATTTATTTTATAGAAAAATATTTTATTAATTCATATAAGTTTCATATATTTTAAATTATTTTATATAAGTAACTTAGAAAGTTACTTAGAATCTTTCTTAACACAATGGATTTTCTGGCATTTCCGTTTCGCCACAGCTAATCCGAATTAGATTGATGTTTTTGCGAACTTTTCACAGGACACCTTCGCCACCCATTCATCAGCATCTCGTTTATCTTCCGCCGCCCGTTTAGCTTCCGCAGCCTCTTCAGCAGCAGTCCATTCAGCATCTATCTGGTTTTGTAGATACTCGTCTGATGACTTTGCACATGCCTTACAAAAATCTAGGTTTCCAAGAGTGCCAGGTATAGTGGATGGAACATCTGGGAAGTGGATCATTTTTCTGGTAGAATCCTCAGATTGTTGAAGTAAAATTTCTGGCGAAATTACCAGTAAACACCCATCACAACCAATATTTTCACAATCTGTATCATATTTTCTGGCAATAGACTCAACTGTCTTTACTTGAAAGTGATTATTCCGATCAAGCTTATAATAAGTCAATGGATACTCCGGTATGACATCACACTGATTCTCCCATATCTTCTGTTCAGCCTCCATTCTCGCCGCTCGTTTTGCTTCAGCAACCCATTCAGCTTTAGTTAAAGCTGCTGCATCCTGTTGTTCTTCCGCAGCCGGTTTAGCTGCCGCAGTCTGTTGTTCTTCCACAGCCTGTTGTTCTTCAGCAGTCCGTTTAGCTTCCGAAGCCTGTTCAGATTGCTCTTTAGCGACCATGGACTGTATGTCTTTCAAATATATCCAGGAACTCACGGAAATCGAGAAACCTAAAAAAATCCTCCTAAATACGCTGACATCCTGGTCTTGATTAGTGTGTTCCTTTTATTAATATAATTACTTTAACAAATTAAGTATCATATTTTTTATAAAAATTTTATAGAAAAATATTTTATCAGTTCATTTAATATTTTTTCATTTATTTCATTTTTCTTTGATATTTTTAATACAAATGTGATTAATTTATATTCATATTCATTCTTTTTTTTTCCATTTAACATATTAATATATTTTATACAATCTAATATACCTGAATATGAAATCTTGTCTTTATCCATAAATTTATCCACCTTTATTTGTAATTTTTTCATATCTTCTTTTGAAAAATATTTTTTACATTCTTTTTCACTTATTGATAATCCTATAGCAATGGCTTGTTTTTTATTTTTAATTGGTTTACCATTTCTACTTTTTAATTTTTTATTTGAATATTCAGTTACAATTTTATGCATAATATTTTTTTTACAATCTTCGTATTTTGACATATATAATTAATTAATAAATAATTACTATATTTAATTGATAATTTATATATTAATCAATTATTACTATATTTAATTGATAATTACTAAGATATTTTTATTAAAAATTTATTTTTCTAGAAAAGCGAATAGAATTAATCAATAATCTCCGCGAGAGATGTCCCCATAATAGATTTCTAGGGTAGAATTGTTGGCAGGTACATAAATGTAACAAAAGAAACTGGGTACTGTAGAGTCGTTTAACAACATCGCATGGATGTCGTTTTTCGCCTCCGGGAGTCTCAACATAACTCTTTCCCACTCTCCTCCCCCAGGTGTATACTGTCCTTCGTAGAATTCCACGCCTGACAACGTGGTTTTCACAAGAGGGATATAGTGTGCCATTCTAACTAAGTTTGTGCTTAGTTTTCAATAAGTAATATATTAAAAATTAAAATAAAGAGTATAATTTTTTTTATTTAAATAAAAAGTTAAACAATTATGTATTATTTTAATAAAAATAATGTATTATTTTAATAAAAATTTATCAATATAAAAGAATTATATTAACAATTATATTTAAATATTAAATAAAATTTATTTTGTCCATAAGTTTCCTTAGAGGACTCCACATCGCCAAACTGTTTCTCATCACATATCATCACTATCAAGAGTTTTGGTCGACACAATTCAGTCGTGGAAGATTAACAGGTTCCTTTTCAGTCATCATCTGCTCTTCGATCCACTTAATCTCGCGAAGCACCTCAGCAAGCTTAGCAGCAAGCTCTTCCTCGGAATTTCCTCCGTGTGCATTTTGTCGCACAAGCTTTGTCGTTTGACGGACAATTCCCGCTTGTCTCTCTGCCTTGTCGAGCTCTTTATCGAAGTCGCAGTAACTGTAGGGTAGTAAATGTCCATACCCCTCCTGACATATTCTCCTAACTCGACACATTCGTGTCGGGTTCTTTGTGAACCCATCACGGTTTCTAAGCTTGTCGCTTAGTTGGGGACGCACTTTTCCCAACAGAGAAAGTGTATTCTCCGCAATCGGGTCGTAAGGAGTCGACATATCTGTGACGTCTGTGTGTTGCGTGCCTGCTGCGTGCGTGCTGCGTGATGCGTGCGTGGGTGCTGTATGTCTGCTGTGTGTTTGGCGAGCTTCTTATTGTTATACTTAAATGTATACAAAAATTAGTATCATTTTTTTTATAATTTATGTTGTTTTATTTTTTGCGTGAGATAATAATATCCAACACATTAGATAATACTATCCAAAATACAATCTCCCTAGCAAGATTTATGGCAATTAAGTTAAAGAAATTTGTCATATATTACTAATTAAACCTTGTAAAAAAAACTTTATAAATAAGTATTTATAATAGAATAATATTTATTATTAAATTTAATATCTACAATTTGATATACTTGTCTTATCTTATTATTATATAATTTAAAATTATTAAATTCATATAATTCATTCCGATATATTTGATATTTACTAATAATCATTAACCCAGTATTTTCACCAATACAATATTTTAATTTTGTTGATGGAATAGCAATATAAAAATGGGTTAAATCTTTTGTAATTAAATCAAAAACATGTTTATCCCAAACTTCTTGTAAACATATAATATCAATATTATTGTTTAAAAATTGATATTTAATAAATTTTCCAATATCTTGATAATTATTTAAATTATAATTAATAAATAATTCATTAATATTATAATTTCTAACTTTTAATTCATTAATATTACAACTCATAACTCTTAATTTATGATTATTATTTTTTGTATTATTAATTCTATTATTTTTTGTATTATTAATTCTATTATTTTTTGTATTATTAATTCTATAATTTACAAATTCATCAGGTAAATCAATTTTTGATAAACTTTTATTTGAACATATATTATATATTTTGGATATAATCCGATATAAATATTTAATAATCATTTTATATTTTATTAAAAATTATATTTTAATATAATTTATATTTTAATATAATTTATATTTTAATATAATTTATATTTTTTATAAATTAATCAATATAACAAAATTATATTAATAATTAAAGATTATATATGAATAGTTAATAAAATTGGATAATGATCACTATAGTCTTGTTTTATAATATCGAATTTAATTTCATTTTCTTTAAACATATTATTAACAAATAAAAAATAATCTAATTGCTCATAATTTTCAGGATAAGTAATATAATGTTTTAAATTTGGATTATAATTAATTGTTATATTATTTGAAATTATTTGTTTTATATATTGTGTATCTAAATTTAAATCACCCATTATTAAATATTTATTATTCCTACAATATTCGATTATTTGATTTAATTGAACTGTTGCAATATTTTGATAATAAATATTATTAAATGAACTTTGTAAATGAGTATTTATAATAGAATAATACTGATTATTATATTTAATATCTACAATTTGAAAACCTTTTCTAGTCATATTACAACATAATTTACAATTTTGAAATTCAATAAAATCATTTAAATATATTTCGTATCTACTAATTATCATTAATCCAGTATTTTCTCCAATATAATATTTTAATTTAGTTGAAGGATTTGCTATATATAAATGTGTTAAATCTTTTTTAATTAAATCAACTATACTTTTTTCCCAAACTTCTTGTAAACATATAACATCAATATTATTATCTAAAAATTGATATTTAATAAATTTTGCAATATTTTCATAATTATTTAAATTATAATGAACAAATAATCCATCAATATTATAACTCATAATTCTTAATTCCTCATTATTATTTTTTTTATTATTAATTGTATTATTTATAAATTCATCAGGTAAATAAATTTTTGATAAACTTTTCTTTGAACATATATTATATATTTTTGATATTATCCCATAAATTAAATTTATAATCATTATTATATTTAAATAAATAATATTTAAATAAATAATATTTAAATAAAAATACTTCTTTAATTATTATTAATTAAATAATTATAAATGAAAAAGTATTTATTAATATGTATAACCACAAATATTACAAATATGTAATGTTCTTTCATGTTTTTGAATTTCTATTTCAAAACAATGCTCACATAAATTTACAATTTTATCATTGTTATTAGAAATAATATTTTTCATATTTTTAATTTCTGATTCTAATTTTCTAATTTCTCTCCAATATTCAATATTTTCATTTTTAAGATTTTTAATTTCTTCTTTTTTTGACAAATCCATTTTATTTTATTAATACAAATAAAATTAAAAATTCAATTTTTATATTAATAAAAAAATAATATTAAATAAAATTAAAAAATATAAAATATTAAATAAAATCTAGATTTTTATTATTTAATATTAATTAAATATATGAGTATTTTAAATTATATAAAAATTGAAAAAAATATACCAAAAAAAGAAATTAAATTAATTAACACATATAATATATTACCAAAAATGGAAAATATATTACCAAAAATAGAATCTACAGTTTCAACTAATAATGAAGACATAATTAAAGTATTTACAGATGGTGCTTGTATAAATAATGGAAAACCAAATGCTAAAGCGGGTATAGGTATTTATTTTGGTAAAGATGATTATAGAAATGTATCTGAACCAATTATAGGAAAGCAAAGTAATAATACAGCTGAGTTAAAAGCAATATTAAAAACTTATTATATTTTAAAGAACGAAATTGAAAATAAAAAAAGAATAAATATATATTCTGATTCAATATATGCAATTAGATGTTGTGGAGAATATGGTTTAAAAATGTATAAAAAGCAATGGAAAACAAAAGATAAATTTATTCCAAATCATGAATTGGTAAAAGAAGCTTTTAATTTATTCAATAATAAAATAAATATTAAATTAATTCATGTAAAAGCTCATACTGAAAGATTAGATGAACTATCAATTGGTAATGCAGAAGCAGATAGATTAGCAAATGAAGGAATTGGGATAAAATCTTGTCTAAATAATAATATTGATAAAATAAAAAAAATATATTTAAATATTCCATTTTCAAGAAAAGAAGAAATAAAAAAATTAGGTGGAAAATGGGATAAAAGTAAAAAGAAATGGTTTATATATGAGAATAATAAAAATAAAGAAAAAATTATTGAAAATTTTTAATTTCAATTTTTAATTTCAATCTTTAATTTCAATTTTTAAATATTTTTAAATAGTATAAAAATACTCATTTAATAGTTTTATATACAGAATATCCAGATATAATGAATAATAAATATAATATTTTTTTATCATAATAATAATTTATAATATCCATTTCATTAATTAAATATAAACTTATATATATTAAATATTTATTAATATTTAATTTAAATCTACTTATTATACTAATTAGTATATATATTATAAATTTATAATCATAAATAGGTGTCATAAATAAAATAATAAATGAAATATGTAATAAATATATTAATGATCTTGTTTTATGATTTAATAATGATTTCCTGTTTAAAGTCATCATAAATACATTTAATAATATAGAACACATACCATGAAATAAACTATCATATTTCATTAAATCATAATTATAATTAAGTATTGTTTTTGAATTAGTATTAATTAAATCTAAAATACATATAATAGATATAAATTGACCTATTGAAGCAATACGATGTGCTATATTTATATAAATATTATAATTCGTTTGATTACCTCTTATTGTAGTACCATTATTAATATATTTATATTTATTTGTTATATAATCAGCATATTTATGACAACAAATAAATATAATTAATCTATTAAATCTATTATCATAATTTATCCAATTTATTAAAATAATTAATAAAAATCTAAATGAGAAAATTATTGAATGTATCCGTAATTCTTTATATTCATAATACTCATTTCCTATCATTGATTTCTTTGGTAAATGAAAATTTAATGATGATAATAATAACAACATTATAGAAAATATATTAATCATATTACTCATATTATATTTATCCATATTTGATATCCCATATAATGATAATGGTATTCTAAGAATAATATTTAATAAAGTAATTACACCACATATTTTATGAATATAATATTTATCTTCAATACTATTTAATCTTCGTTTAATATTATCAATAGTTATTTTATCTGATTTTAGAATTGAAAAATAATAATTATTTTTAATATTTTTAATATTTTTTAATTTAATTTCATTAAATATTTCATATTTTTTTAACATTCCATGTGCTTTTAAAGAATGATTAATTTCATTAAATATATCACCACATTCATATCCATTATAATATTCTAATATTGATTTTCCACCTGGATGTTTATCTAAAAATAGATTAACATCATATTTTTTACCATTTATCCCTATTACAACCATATTACATTATAAATTTAATATATTTTAAAATAGTTTTCAAATAATTAGTTATTTAGATTTTTTTGTATTTGATTTTTTTGTATTTGATTTTTTAGAAGTTGATTTATTTGTAGTTGATTTATTTGTAGTTGATTTTTTTGAATTAGATTTATAGTTAAAAACATATTTATTTGATTTAGATTTATTAATATCTTTTCTTTTTCGTTCACATACATTAAATAATTCATTTAATTTTTTATCTTTTATTAATAAATTTGGTAAATTTGTTACTAAATTCATTTTAGGAGGACCTCCACTTTGAAATAATTCATTATATATTACCATTTTTGCTTTTTTACAAGTACTATCTGGTGAAATATTACAATAACTTTGTTCTAAAGGAAAACAAGTTTTATAATTTTTACCAGTATATTTTGCTAAATTTATTTTAAAACCATGTAATAATGCTCTAATTATATTAGAATGTATTTTTTCACTCATAGACTTATTCTTTATAACATCTAAATAATTCATTTCTCTTTTAACTCTATCCATTAAATAATGTGAATTAAATTTTAAATCACTTTCAATATGAGATAAATTATTTTGATTTCTCATAACATCATTTACCGTTCTGTTTAATTGTTGCGCAACAGATTTAATTTTTTTTAGAATCCTATCATTTAAATAATTTTCTTTACACCATTTTCTAGTAGTTCTCTTTGGCATATTTTTACTAGTATTAACACTTTTTAAAATAGTATTATTATTATTATTATTATTATTATTACCACCGGATTGAATACTTTGTTGAACATTTTGTTGAACATTTTGTTGAACATTTTGTTTTTCTAATTTATTTAAATTAGTAATATCATTTTGTTCTTTTTGATATAATCTATAAATAGTTAATAAAGTGAAAAAGTCACCATATTCACTGGTAAATTGTTTAATTTTTTTTTGGTAATCACCCATATTTTTTTGATCTCTAGGTTTTTTAAATAATGTATCTAATCTACTATCAGTTGTAATTAATAATGATATTATATCAATTACATCTATTTTACAGGAATATTTATAACTATAAATTAATGCAACTGCATGTTCTAAAGCAATCCCTCTAAATTTAGATACCATTTTACCTAAAATGGTTAATTCACATTCATCTGTAATACCAGTTATTATATTTAATTGATTTAATTTATTTAGAGCCGAATTAATGAATTCATCAGTAGGTGGTTCAATTAATTCGTTTAATTTTATTTTTAAGTCTTTAATATTTTTTATATTATCCATTCTTAATAAATCTACTAATTCAGTTGATAAATCCGATTTTTGAATATCTGGAATAGGAAATGGTCGAAATTCTTTAAATTGTTCTTTTGTATACATAAAATAGCACTCACCTGGTGCTGTTCTACCTGCTCGACCTCTCCTTTGAGTGGCGGAACCTTGTGAAATATTTTCTTCTTTTAATGTTCTTGCAGATATACTTGGATAATATCTATCATTAAATTCTTTTCCAGTATCTATTACAAAAACAGCATCTTTAATAGTCACCGAAGATTCTGCTACATTTGTTGTCATTACTACTTTTCTTATAAAAGGATGAGATTCATTTTGATTAGGATGACTTTTCCATAAATTTAATTGTGTAGCATAATTCGTACCAGTATGTCCAGTAATTGGATTTTTGTCAAATGCGCTTCCACTTGATAATTGTGTACAAAAAGGATATAATTCTAATTTTTTAGCTTCGGTTCTTAATAAATTACATAATTTATTACCTTCACCTCCTGATTTTACAAAAACAACAATTGCCCCATCATCAGTAGTTTTTAAAATATGTATAATTTTATTTATTATAGCTAAATCCATTTCATTTCTCTTAATTTCTTTATCTTCATAAAACTCTTTTATCGGAAATTTAGTTTTTTCACCAACGTTAACAACTCCAACTTTATTATTTCCAACTGAATAATATTTTTTAAACAATTCAGTATCTAATGTAGCACTTGTAATAACTAATTTAATTGATGAACCTCTTTCATATAATTGTTTTAATAATAAAAATGTAAAATCTGTTGCAATACTTCTTTCGTGTGCTTCATCTATTATTATAGCACCATATTCAGATAATTCTTGATTAGTTCCAGTTAATCTTGATTTTAAACTACCTATTGTTGTAAAAATTAACATTGATTTTACTCCATTTTCGTTAACTTTACGTTCACCTTTAAAATAATATCCTACATGTTCACCTACTTTAACATCTAATTGTGCCGCATGAAATTTAGCATGTTCCCTTGCTAGCATTTTCTTTGGGACAGTAAGTATAACTGGTTTAGAATATCCTAAAACATGCATCATTAATTTTGGCATTAGAACAGTCTTTCCACTACCAGTACCTGACTTTGCTATTATAATATTATTTTCATTCATACTTTTTATAATTTCATCTTTCTTTTCATAAACAGGAAGCTTACTCCAATCTTTTGCATAATCAACATATTTTTGAAAGTAAGGTTCCGAGGTTTCATATAAATTCTCATATGGTTTTCCAGTTAATGGATTCACTTTATTTCCATTAGGATCTAAAATACCAATTTGATTATTAATATTATATTTTTTTCGATTAATAACAGAACCATTTCGACCATTACCAGTATTACCAGAATTTCTAACAACATTTCTAACACCATTTCTACCATTACCAACATTATTAGAATTTGTAACACCATTTCTACCATTACTAGCATTATTAGAATTTGTAACACCATTTCTACCATTACCATTTCGACCATTACCAGTATTACCAGTATTACCAACATTATTAGAATTTGTAACACCATTTCTACCATTACCTACATTATTAGGATTTGTAACACCATTTTTACCATTACCTACATTATTAGAATTTGTAACACCATTTTGACCATTACCAGTATTACCAGTATTACCAATATTCATATAATTATCTGTACTTGTACCAGTCGTTCTATTATTACTTGTATTATTAACAGCGTTGACATTTTGTTTTGTGTATTGTTTTTGTGTTATTCCTTTATTTGCAAATTTATTAATTTTATTAAATAAAGTAATATTATTTTGATAATTTAATTCCATTATATAGTATATTAATATAATTAGTTTTCATGAAAACTATGATAAATCATAATTGATTTTTATATTATTTATATCTTGTTTTATTTATATATAAATATGTATAATTTATTAATTTTTATAATTAATATCATTATTATTATTATTATTATTATGATTATTGATTTTGTAAAAACTAGAAATTTAAATTATTGTAGTTTTAAAAATATGATTTTACATAATGATTTATGTACAATGAATAATTATGTTTATAAAGAAATATTTAAAATTAATTTTTTAAATAAAAATAAAAATAAATTTAATATATTGGAAATTGGAGCAGGAAATGGGAATAGTACAAATTTTTTTATTAAAGTATTAGAAAAAAATAATATTAATTTTAATTATACTATATGTGAAATAGATAACGATTATAATAAGATTCTAACTAATAAAATATTAGAATGTAATAAATTTAATTATAAAAGATGTAAGTATATTAATTATTCATGGGAAAAATTAAATAATAAATTTGATATTATATTAAATACTGTATTTTCTTCAATAAATGAAAATAATTATGAATTATTTAAAAATAATCTTTGTTATAATGATACTATTATATTTACTATTATGACTATTTTTAAATTTTATAAAATTAAAAAATTTAACTTTACAGTTATATTTAAAAAACAAATATCACCATTATTTTTTGTATTTGTATTAAAAATTTAAAAAATTATTAACCATATTATTATAATCTAAATTTTCTCAATATTCTTTATATTTCTTCAAAATAATACCATCATTTAATTCTTTAATATTCCAAATTTGATGAGAAAATTTATTTCTATCTGACATAATTGGATTTAAAATATTAATTTAAAATATAAATAATTAATCTAAATTAATATTTTGATAACACTTATATAATATTAAAACAATCATCCAAAAAAATATACCTATTGGTGGCATTTTAAAATATGTTTCTGGTTTACTAAATTTAGTTATAAATTCTGAAGAAAATGACTTATTACTATTTTTTGAAAATAATAAATAAATATTATAAAATATAAATCCTATAATAAACAAAAATAATATTATTAATATCCAAAATAAAATAAAAAATATAATA
>Ga0233432_10005524_pt1 | contig 10961 bp, 9 predicted proteins | sample SI_122_August201_6_FD_179870 | JGI IMG/M metagenome (GOLD analysis project Ga0233432, IMG submission 179870) | Seawater microbial communities from Saanich Inlet, British Columbia, Canada - SI_122_August2016_10_MG | ecosystem: Environmental > Aquatic > Marine > Inlet | place: Canada: British...
TTTGTGTCATTTGATTGTGCATGCAAAGTTTCGTTAAGAGCGCGCAGGCCTTGGACTTCGAGATCAAATATCTGCATTTCAATGTTTCCAAAAATAAACGGTTGCTGGCTCAGGTTCCCAAACACGCGCTACGTCTATCGATGGTAAATTTACCAAGGCACGATATTCTGAACCAAAGGCCACATATTGATCAGTTTCAGCCATTACAGCCGGTTTACACGCGATTGGGTCGCGCACAACACCAAAGCCGTCTTTGGTGCCAACAACAAAGGTGAAAAAGCCGTCCAGATCATCAAGACTGCTTTCCAGTGCTTCATCAAGAGTTGATCCTTGCTGCATCTTGTATGTCAGATAGGCTGCGGCAACTTCGCTGTCATTCTCAGTTTCGATATGGACGCCTTCGCGCATAAGTTTGCGACGCAAGCTGTTATGGTTGGATAACGAACCATTATGAACAAGACATTGGTCACTGCCAGTGGAAAAAGGATGTGCACCCATCGTTGTTACAGCTGACTCGGTCGCCATGCGCGTATGACCGATACCATGAGAACCAACCATTGCCCCGATTTCAAAACGCTTTGCTACATTACGGGGCAAGCCGACTTCTTTGTAGATTTCGATTGTGTCACCCGCGCTCATGATTCGAATGGCTGAATTGATCGTGGCAAGTTCATTTCGAGCCGCCACCATATATGTGGCGGGCATATGCAAGACTGCATGCGTGTCTTTGGCTACCAAGGAAACAGTGCATCCAAGTGCTTTTGAAAGATCATTGGCCAAAGTTGCAAAATCTGCGACTGGATTATCTGACTGAATCGTTAGCTTGCCTTGTTTGCTATTGTTTTGACCGTAGATAGCAATTCCCGCACTGTCGGGGCCACGGTCAGTCATTGTGACCAGCATATCGGTAAGCATGGTTCCAAGATCAGATTCAAGGTTTTTGTCTTTGAGAAAAAGACCAACAATTCCACACATGCGAGCACTCCATTTCAACATGAAAATATTAACAGTAAAAAAAACTATATTCAACTATGGTGAAACTAATTTTCATTTAAATAAAATTCTGCCTATTTTTTACAAATTCGAGTACAATTAAATATATTAGAATTTTTATTTATAAGAAACTTTTTTTCTTTATATGCATAAAATGCTAGCCTTTGAAGGCTAATTGTTGAAAGTTATATTGCGTTGTTGCGCGCAAGATACGCGCCATCATCTTAGAGTTTACATGCTCCGATTGTTCAAGATCTTACATATGACTGTAATTTATCTGAGCAACCATTTTTGGAAGGAGATTAGACATGACTGCATCCTGGAGATTTTCTGCATTAGCAGATAGGCATCGGGCCATGGGCTCAGATTTAGAAGATTGGAGCGGTATGGGTACCGCTTGGTCCTATGAAAAAGATCAGGAAGAGGAATATCTGGCAATCCGCACTAAGGCTGGTTTTATGGACGTTTCGGGACTTAAAAAAGTCCATGTAAATGGTCCTCATGCTAGTCACGTGATTGATCGGGCTGTTACGCGCAATATTGAAAAACTCCGTCCCGGACGTTCGACATATGCCTGTATGCTGAATGATGAAGGAAAATTTATTGACGATTGTGTGATTTACCGAATGGGCCCAAATAGTTTTATGGTTGTGCATGGATCAGGGCAGGGGCATGAACAGCTGACAATGGCGGCAACTGGCCGTGACGTGTCGCTACGTTTTGATGATAATTTGCACGATATTTCATTACAAGGACCGCTGGCTGTCGCGTTTCTTGACAAGCATGTGGAAAATATCCGCCAGTTGAACTATTTCCACCAAATGCAAACCACGCTGTTTGATTGTCCGGTTATGATTTCGCGTACTGGATATACCGGTGAACGCGGCTATGAATTGTTTTGCCGCGGTCAGGATGCAGCAAAGATATGGGATACGCTGGTTGAGCAGGGCGCCCCAATGGGCATCATCCCTACACGCTTTACGACGCTTGATCTGCTTCGCGCCGAAAGTTATCTGCTGTTCTTTCCTTATGATAACTCGGACATGTATCCGTTTGAGAATGAAAAACATGGCGACACGCTCTGGGAACTGGGGCTTGATTTCACCGTTTCAAAAGGAAAAACGGGGTTCCGTAGATGTGAGGAACATTTGCGCTTGAAAGGCAAAGAACGTTTCAAGATTTACGGCGTTCTTCTTGACGGAACCGAACCGGCAGATGAGGGTGCGCCTTTGATGAAGGATGAAAAGCAGGTTGGTGTAGTTACTGTCGGTATGTATTCAACATTGAATAAGCATAATGTTGGTATTGCACGCATGCCTGTTGATTGTGCTGTTGATGGCGTTGCCTTGAGCGTCAAAAACGCTTCTGGGGATATTGCTTGTCAAGCACACTCGATGCCATTCTACGATCCGCAAAAGAAAATTCGTTCTGCAAAGGGCTAGTAAACTGATGGGCGATTATATCCATAATCGTCGGTTGATTGATTTCAACTAAGCGTCTTTGGTGAGGCGGATTTTTGAGAGGGGTTGCGCCTAAGTTGAATTAGTCCAGTTTTTCAAAGTGGAGCATATGTATTATGTCTGAATTCCAATTTCCATCGTCAATTAGAAGTCGTCCAATCTATGGCAAGTTTGAAGCACGGGCAGGCAAAGATTGTTTGATGATTGCTGATGCAGAGGGTGCAGAAGCAATATTGAATATGGTTCAAAAGTCAGATGATAGCCAAGAGATGATGGCAAATACCCACATTATCTTTATCCCAAAACATACCGAAGAAACTTATGTCGAAAAACTCAAAGCACTAGGTGCGCGCCAGTTCTATTTAGGCGTCAGCTATGAAGCCTCAGTGCCTAGATTAAGGCATATTTTGACGAATGCCCATATGGGTTTGCAAGTTTATCTGGCTGGTACAGAAGGGGTGATGGGGCAAGCGCAACGAGAAGCGATCGAGGCAGGTATTCCCCATGTAGCCATCCAGATGGAACATCGTGGATCAGTCGCCCGCCGGATGCAATGCGTACATTGCAAGGGCATAACCGAGGATGTGATAACCGACCCATTCATCTGTTCGCATTGCGGGTTGAACCTGTTTGTCAGAGATCATTATTCCAGACGTTTAGCCGCGTTTCAGGGTGTACGCGTCGATGCGGAGGATCATGGCAATGTCCCGGATCAAGTGGAGTTGTACAAATGAGTGGGGGGAAAAATAAAATTAACGTCAAGGTTGTTGAGATCAGTAAGGTCAATGACCTTGTTACCCGATTTTCGTTTGAACGAATCGATGGTGCATTATTTCCAACTTTTTCTGGTGGCGCGCATATCGTCATTGAGATGAAAGATGGCGAAATTAACCGCCTTAATCCCTATTCACTGATGTCTGATCCAATGGATCAGTCGCTCTATTCAATTTCGGTTCGTCGTGATGATAACGGGCGCGGCGGGTCATTATTCATGCATCGTAAAGTCAAACTGAATGATGAGATGGTGATCAGCTATCCGGTTAATCTTTTTGCGATGGATTTACGTGCCAGTAAACATCTGATGATTGCTGGTGGCATTGGCATTACGCCATTTCTGGCTCAAATTAAGCAGCTTGGTACCTTGCAGGGGCATTTTGAACTTCATTATTCGTGTAGGTCGCGTGCACTTGGGTCATATGTTGAAGACTTAACCGATCACTATCCGAATAATGTGCGTGTTTATTTCGATGACCAGAAGCAAACTATTGATCTTGTTAATCTTCTCAAAGGACAACCACTTGGAACGCATGTATATGTTTGTGGCCCAAAAGGTATGATCGAATGGGTGCGAAATACAGCCTTTGAGATGGGCTGGCCGCATGAAGCGGTTCACCATGAAGAGTTTCTAGCCCCTCCATCAGGGGTGGCCTTTACCGTAAATCTGGCCACTTCCCAAAAAACCATAGATGTTGGTGAACAGCAAAGCCTGCTTGAAGCAATAGAGGCGGCCGGAATTGATGCGCCTTATCTATGTCGGGGTGGGGCATGTGGCCAGTGCGAGACACGCGTTTTGGAATGTGATGGAGATATTCAGCATAACGACCACTGGCTCGATGATGAACAGAAAGTTGGAAAAACACATATAATGCCATGTGTTTCCCGATTTGCCGGACGCAACCTGGTTCTTGACCGATAGGAGAGCAAGATGAGTATTCAGTTTAAAGATGAAACATTTCGAGCTGACTATACGTTTAGCAACTCACAATGGGCAATCGACAGATTTCCATTTCCGTTTCACGAAGACAGCTTCATGTATTCGGTGAATATGGAGCAGCATAGCGGTGGCCCGGAAGGGTCTGTATATGAAAAACGTTTTGACGTTGACGAGCATTACCTGTCTGAAATGAAGGACAGGGCGATAGTGCTTGATGAAGATCCGCTTCGGTGCCAGTCACTGCCGCATATGAATTTAGCTGGTTGGGATTTGCTGGAACTGATCATGATGTCAAAGTCAGAAGATTATCCTGATCTGTTTGAATTGCACCGTGATGGCACTCATTGGCGGTGGATTAATCGCCCCATGAGTATTGATGATAGTTTTGTGTTTATGGACAACACCACTTTGCCCTATGGACCAATGGAATATATCACGCGGCAAGCACAAGGTGATTTCTGTGTTCTGGATCAGCGTGATGACAATTTATGGATGGATGCGGGTATGGTCACCACGCAAGCTGATTGGTCGCTAGATTTTGATATTGGTATGAATTTCTTTGAATGGCATGCGCCGGTGCCGCGCGCGCATGAAATGGGTATTTTTAAACGGGCATTAAAGTTTTTGCTGGCCATTCAACAAGGCACGCCCGCCCGCCGTTTGAACTGGACACTTACGGTCAATCCTCTGCTGGATACAAGTCCAGAAAATTATCATAAATGGGGCATTGAAAAGGCCAGTTTGACGCCTGAAAATGTAGGTGAAAAGCAGTATCTTCGGGTCGAGTTGCAAACATTTTTTCGATTGCCGAGGTCAAATGCGTTGGTGTTTCCCATCCGGTGCTATCTGATTAAATTTGGGGATATTGTTACGGTTCCAAAATGGGGACGCCGATTACACAGGGTTTTACGTGATATCCCTGAAGATTTGGCAACCTATAAAGGGTTCATTAATAATCGTTCATTGCTGGTAGATTATTTATCCCAATTTGACGATGGTGCCGAAACATCACCGGGGGTCTGGCCAGATTTGCATTTAGAAAAATGATGCTGATCTGTTGGCTTTAGTACCGTTTCAATGTAATGAACATGTAAGGCATCGCTAATGGCTGTAACAAATTGGTAGTTTTATGGCACGAGATAGTGAACAGCATCCAGTATCATCCTCTTACCAAAAGACCCAACTCGGATTTTTGATTTTTCCAGGTTTTCCAATGTCATGCCTGACGTCGATGATAGAACCATTGCGTGCAGCAAATGAAATTGCTGGACAGGATCGCTTTGGATGGCAACTGATTTCCGAGAATGGGGCACGTGTGCCTGCAAGCGCGGGGGTTTATTTTGACCCCGACGTTATATTGGATGATGCCAACAAACTTGATTTTATATTTTGCCTCAGTGGACCGATGGCACGTTTGGAACATGAGCAGAAATCATCTGGATTACTTCGACAGTTTGCGCGTCATGGCACTCGTATGGGCGCTGTCAGCGGCGGTGTTTTCCCGCTGGCGCGTGCTGGTTTGATGGATGCGCATGTTTGTAGTGTACATTGGTGTTATAAGGCGGCTTTTGAGGCTGAATTTCCGCATATTAAGGCGGTTGACGATGTGATCGTGACAGATCAATTGCGGTTTAGCGCGTCAGGTGCAGCGGCAGCTTTCGATATGATGTTGCATCTGATCGAACAGGAATTAGGCGCGCCAGTCATGACCGAAGTAGCTTGTTGGTTTCAACACCCACTTGTGCGCGGTGAAGGGGTGCGCCAGCGGATTCCGGCATTTTATACAGCAAGTGCTGATGACATGTTGCCACCTGCCATTCAGCAGGCGGTGCATCTGTTTGCAACACATATCGACGAGACTATGTCTGTTAGTGAGGTTGCTCAAGCAGTGGGTCTATCTGCCCGTCAACTTGAACGTGGCTTTAAAAAAGCTACAGGTCAAAGCCCATCGCATTATTATCGCTTAATGCGGATGAAAGCAGCGCGTCAACTCGTCCTTTATTCAAATGACACGCTTGCTGACATTGCTTATGCCACCGGCTATAGCAACACAACAGTAATGGTGACGCATTACAAGGCCACCTTTGGGATAACCCCGAAAGAGGAACGACGCAGAATTAATTTATTCCGTGTGCAGGATAACCGATCTTTACCATCTACATAAATTATATGTAATCAGTTAGTTAAATAACAGACCTTATACTATTTGTTAAATTATGATGAAGTGATTTTGCTGATGAGCGTGCACCCAGAATTGAGACATGCCCAGTCGAACGATGTAGAATGAAACATGAAATATGCTCAATCGTTGTGCGGATGACGGCGTTATGAGGCATTTGTCGGCTATTCACCGCGCACGACCGTTCTAAAACATCGATATATACTTCACCGACCAGATCAAAATGAACAAATGAGTCATTTTGCTCGGTTACGGCGGCGATACCAGCTAGCTTTATGCTTAGATGCGTAGCCATTGTTTCATGTGAATGTATTGGGGCTTCAATCATCCATTGATCGGGACCTGTCCATATAGCTGTCATGCTATCGTTACTAGTCATTTGCCCAGTTGAGGGCAGGGCAACCCCAATAGTTTCTAAAGCGATGTCATTAAGTTTGCCGGAACAATTTGCATGTGCTGCGACTGACGCATAAGCAAAATCGGCATTTTCGGTGAGGGTGATGCGATCATAAATATCTATTTGCGGACTATAACCACCAAGGGGGTATAAAGGAGCTAGATCATGCATGGAGACGTTCTCCCTCTGGGTCGATAAAGTGCGGACTAACAACTTCGATTAGGGTTTCTCTTCCTTGAAGTGGGTTTACAGCGCGGATAATCTCACCGATACGATTTGAACCGTTGCTCAGGAAACCTAGTCCAATTGAATGGCCAAGGCTGGGCGAGTAGCATACAGATGTGATGTAACCCTGATCATGTGCGGCATTAATGGGATCATCAACCCGCATGAGATGTGCGCCAGCGTCCAACGTATCGGCATGATTTATCGGCTTGAAGCCGACCTGGATCACGGCGTCTGGTTGTGTCAGGCCCTCTCGGCGAGACAATATGCTGCCGATACTATCTTTTGTTGACGATACCATGCGTCCTAATCCCAGATTAAGTGCCGTGGTGGTGCCATTCAGCTCGTTACCAGCAGCATGTCCCTTTTCTATGCGCATGACGCCAAGTGCTTCGGTGCCATAGGGAACGATGTCAAAGGGGACACCAGCTTCCATGATGCGCCGGATCAGCGCATCACCATAACGTGTTGGTACAGCAAGCTCGTAAGCCAGTTCACCAGAAAAAGAAATCCTGAACAAACGTGCTCTTAATCCCCCACAAACAGTTATTTCGCCACAGGCCATAAATGGAAATGCCGCATTTGACAGATCAAACTCAGGGTCAACAATGTTTTCAAGAACTTTGCGGGCATTCGGGCCAGCGATAGCATATTGAGCCCAACTTTCAGTTGTTGAAATAAGCTGAACATCTAGGTCAGGCCAGAGACATTGGCGGCAAAATTCAAGATGCCTAAAAACGCTCACTGCATTGGCTGTAGTTGTGGTCATGACATAATGTGACTCGGCAAGGCGTGCCGTTGTTCCATCATCCATGACGATACCGTCTTCGCGCAACATCAACCCATAGCGTGTCTTGCCAACAGGCAATTTGGCAAATCCGTTACAGTAAACCCGATTGATGAATATTGTTGCGTCACTGCCTTGAATATCAATCTTGCCAAGACTTGTTACATCACACACGCCAACTGAGGCACGGGTGGCAAGTACCTCGCGGTCAACACTTTCCCGCCAATGTGTTTCGCCTTGTAGTGGATACCATTGCGCGCGTAACCACATACCAGCTTCTACAAAGACGGCGCCTTGTTCTTCGGCCCATTTATGTGAAGGCGTCAGGCGGGTAGGGCGAAAATGACTGTCACGTGACCGCCCTGCCATAACGCCAATGGCGGTAGGCGTGTAAGGGGGGCGAAACATTGTGGTGCCAACATCGGGAATCGATTTTCCTGATAATTCAGCCATGATCGCCAGACCAGAAATATTAGATGTTTTTCCCTGATCGGTTGCCATGCCTAACGTTGTGTAGCGTTTCAAATGTTCGACTGAACGAAAATTTTCCTGATGCGCAAGCTTTATATCTTTGACGGTCACATCGTTCTGCTGGTCAACCCATGCTCTTTTCTTGCCATAACCCACATGCCAGAAAGGCATAATATTGATTTTTGCATCCTCAGCTTTGGGTATTTTGATTGCTTTTGCTTTGATATCGATATCTTCCAACAAGGCAACAGCTGTCTGAACACCGGATAAAAGACATGCATCCAGGCTGAATTGGCCATTTGCCGCGCCAGCAACACCAAGACCGACAGGCAGGGAGCCACCAGGAACAAAAGCGGCAATATCGTCTTGCCATTGAGGAAAACCTCGTTGATGACAAGTTAGATGTACATTTGGATTCCAGCCACCTGAAACACCAAGCGCCCCACATTTAATTATGCGCTTAGTTCCATTCTTCATTTGTACAGTGATAGCGTTCAGGCCAAGGCGTCCGGACGTGTCGATAACGCGTCCACCAGCAAGAACCTCTATCCCTTCAACTTTTGGCGCGTCAGGCCGTGTATCAATAATGGCGCTGACATCAACGCCCTGAGCGCGTAAATCGGTTGCTGTTCGATACCCATTATCATTATTGGTGAAGATTGCAATTTGAGATGCTGGGGTGCTTGCCCAGCGATTGACATAAGAACGGATCGCGCTTGCCTGCATAATACCGGGGCGATCATTATTGGGGAAGCAGATTGGTCGTTCGATGGCTCCACCAGCCAGAACTGCCCGCTTGGAATAGATGCGCCATAAAACCTGACGTGGTTTACCATCTTCGGGAATGGCCAGATGATCTGATACACGCTCAACCGCGCCATAAACACCATGATCAAAAGCGCCGATGACAGTGGTACGCGTCATACAGCGGACATTGTTCATGGACTTGAGTTCAGCGATTGTTTCTAGCGCCCAGTTGGCACCTGATGTATCACCCATTTCATAGGTTTCGGCATTTAATCGGCCGCCAAATACGAAATCTTCGTCTGCTATGATGATGTCTGCACCAGCTTGTGCTGCAGTCAGAGCGGCGGCGAGTCCGGCTGGACCAGCACCAATAACCAGCAAATCACAATGTAAAAACCCTTTATCATATATATCTGGATCAGCTTTGGCGGATAATGATCCCAGCCCCGCGGCGTGACGAATGATTGGCTCGTAAAGTTTTTCCCAAAAAGCGGCAGGCCACATAAATGTTTTGTAATAAAAACCTGCTGTCAGAAAATTTGAAAACAGATCATTGATTGCCATGGCATCAAATTTCAGCGATGGCCAGCGGTTTTGGCTTCTGGCCTCAAGCCCGTCAAATAGTTCGGTAACTGTGGCTCGGCTATTTGGCTCTTGACGCGCACCTGAGCGTAGCTCAACGATTGCATTTGGTTCTTCGGAACCTGCCGTCATAACGCCACGGGGACGATGATATTTGAACGAGCGCCCCATTAATCTGACATTATTGGCAAGCAAAGCAGACGCCAGTGTGTCTCCCTCGAAACCATCATATTGTTTGCCGTCAAAAGTGAATTCAATCAGCTTTGAGCGATCAATCATGCCGCCATTGTCGAGACGGTTAGGTTGATTGGTAAAATCACTCATTTGCTGCGTCCCCTTTGTCGCGCAACATCTGATGCAAATTCAACTTTTTCAATGACATGTGTTGTGGTGTCACGTGTAACAACCAGCCATGATCTGTCACCTTGCTCATGATACCAAAGTTCCTGATGCCGTCCGGCTGGATTGTCACGAAGATATTGATAACCATAAAAAGCTATATCGGCATCCTTGGCTTGCCAATCTGGCCGGTCAAGTAAAGACGCATCGCCAAGATAGGTGAATTCCTGTGCATCACGGGGGCCAAGTAAAGGGTGGTTGATAATCATATTAGGCGTCTCCTAATGCAGGTTCGGCTGGGCACCGACGCCTTTTTCATCAATCATATAGCCGCGTTGAAAGCGGTCTAATCGAAAGGCTGTTGCCGTTTCATGTGGCTGTTCGGTGGCAAGCAGATGTGCAAAACACCATCCAGATGCTGGTGTGGCTTTAAATCCGCCATAGCACCAGCCACCGTTGAAAAACAATCCATCAATATGTGTTCGGTCAATCATAGGCGATCCGTCCATTGACATGTCCATCACACCGCCCCAAATCCGCAAAATGCGGGCACGGCCAATCATTGGCATAATTGCCATACCGCCTTCGCATACGTCTTCGACGGTTGGCAGGTTTCCGCGTTGTGCATAAGTATTATACCCATCTATATCACCGCCAAAGACCAGACCGCCTTTATCTGATTGGGAAATATAGAAATGCCCCATTCCAAAGGTTACAACGCCCGGTATGATAGGTTTTAATCCCTCAGAAACAAACGCTTGTAAAACGTGGCTTTCAATGGGCAAGCGAACACCCGCCTTGGCCATCACGCGCCCTGATGATCCTGCAACGGCGCTACCAACCTTCTTAGCCCCTATGAATCCGCGTGTGGTTTCAACGCCGCTACAGACGCCATTTTTAATCCGGAACCCCGTCACTTCACAGTTCTGAATAATATCGACACCACGGCTGTCTGCGCCTCGTGCATACCCCCAAGCTACGGCATCATGACGGACTGTGCCGCCTCGACGTTGTGCCAATCCGCCTTTTATCGGGAACCGAGTGTCATCAAAATTCAAAAACGGGCA
>Ga0233432_10005528_pt1 | contig 10959 bp, 10 predicted proteins | sample SI_122_August201_6_FD_179870 | JGI IMG/M metagenome (GOLD analysis project Ga0233432, IMG submission 179870) | Seawater microbial communities from Saanich Inlet, British Columbia, Canada - SI_122_August2016_10_MG | ecosystem: Environmental > Aquatic > Marine > Inlet | place: Canada: British...
CATCGGTATTTGGCGAGCGCTCTTGGTTTTGGCATTCTTGTTTTAGCTTTACTAACTTGGACCGTGCGTCGAAAAAACCGGCGCAGTAGTAAAGCCCCCTATATTTTGCTGCCTCTTGTTGTTTTTCAAGGGGTCCTAGGAATGTGGACAGTGACGCTGCTTTTGAAGCCGCTGGTGGTTACCGCTCATCTTTTAGGAGGGTTGGCAACTTTGTCGATTTTATATTGGTATTTCCTTTCGAGTCGTTACGCAGTGGCTGTTGTACCCCAAGATAAAAAATTAAGTATTTTGGCTTGGCTTGGTCTCTTCGTAGTAGTTAGTCAGGTATTTCTAGGGGGCTGGACTAGCACAAACTATGCAGCTTTAGCTTGCACCGAATTACCCCGGTGCCATGGACTTTGGCTGCCCCTTGAGCAGCTAGACAGCGCATTTGTTTTGTGGAGAGGGCTCGGTGTGAACTATGAATTTGGTGTTCTTGACACACCTGCTCGAGTCGCGATACATGTTGTTCATCGTATTGGAGCAGTTGTAGTGACATTATTTTTAGGTTTCTTGGTTTGGAGAACCCTAAAGTGTGAACTATCCCAAATCCGAAAAATTGGGCTGGCGATAGGCTCGGCACTGCTTTTACAATTGTCGCTAGGCATTGCGAATGTACTAGGTGGACTGCCGATATTTGTTGCAGTAGGACATAATGGTGGCGCAGGATTGCTATTACTCACTCTAGTTGCGCTTATTTATTTTACTTCCCGTCGAGATGCTTATGACCGTTGAAAGCCCTACATCATTTACTTTTGCTCACTGGAGTGATTATGCTGCTTTGTGCAAGCCGCGGGTAGTTGGGCTGATTGTTTTTACTGCCGTTATTGGCATGTTTCTATCGACTCCAGAAGGTGTTGATATTTTCTTGTTAATTGCCGCGACGGTGGGTATCGGATTGGCAGCAACCTCTGCTGCGGCCTTGAATCATGTGATAGATAGTCGTGCTGATGCTCTGATGGAGCGAACACGAAACCGTCCTCTACCTCAAGGTGGTTTAACTAGGCGACATGCACTATTTTTTGCGATCACGATGGGCGTGGTGGCGATGTATATATTAATTGTATTTGTAAACGCCCTTACAGCCGCTCTAACGTTTGCGTCTCTCATAGGTTATGCAGTGATATATACGATGTATCTGAAGCATGCGACGCCGCAAAACATTGTTATAGGCGGAGCCGCTGGAGCGGCACCTCCTGTACTTGGTTGGAGTGCCGTGACAGGGACAGTCGACCCTCATGCGCTTCTGCTCTTTTTGATAATTTTCGTATGGACTCCGCCCCACTTTTGGGCTTTGGCAATTTATCGCAGAGCGGACTATGCAAAAGCTTTGATCCCTATGCTGCCCATCACGCATGGGGTCACTTATACGCGTCAGCAGATCCTTTTTTACTCGATTATTTTAGTTATTGTCACAATTCTTCCCTACTTGACTTATATGAGTGGGCTTATATATCTCGCAGGAGCGATTGTATTGAATATAGTGTTGCTATTCTATGTAGTAAGGATGCAATTTGACCATTCAGATGGGCTTGCAATGACAGTGTTTCGCTACTCGATTGTATACCTCACTCTTTTGTTTTGCTTTTTCTTTGCCGACCACTACTGGAGCGACTTGAGCTTCTTTATTCGGAATAGTACTTAGCTTTCTATAAGATTAAGTCTTCTGGCTTGGGTAACGATTTTTTTATGGCCATAAAGGCATTCTTTTCTAGCTGACGGACTCTTTCAGCAGATATGCTGTATCTAGTTGCCAACTCACGCAGTGTGTTTTTAGGGTCTCTTAACCAGCGGCTAACGACTATGTCACGACTTCTTTCGTCCAGACACATTAATGCTTTACCTAGGCTTTGTTTTCCAAGATGAGCCCTTTCGTTTTTTTCTATTCCTGTACTGGGTTCGAACCGCATGTCTTCTATGAAGTTTTCAGGAGAGAAGTCTTCATCTGTTTCGGTCGTGCTGGCGAACGGAAGGTCATTCGCGCTGAGTCGCAGTTCCATGCCTGCAACATCATTTTCCTCTACATCTAAGTCGGAGGCGATTTCGGCTTTTTCAGCCGTAGACAACCAGCTTAGGCTTTTTTTTAGGCTTCTCAGGTTAAAAAAAAGTTTCCTTTGAGCTTTTGTCGTGGCCATTTTTACTATTCGCCAATTTTTTAGTATGAACTCACTAATACTTGCCCTTATCCAATGAGCGGCAAAGGCTGCTAGGCGGGTCCCTACACGGGGATCAAATTTTTTCACTGCCTGCATGAGGCCGATATTGCCTTCTTGAATGAGGTCATTTTGAGCTAATCCGTAGCCGTTATATTGACGTGTAATTTTAACGACGAATTTTAGGTGAGCGAGCACTAACTTTCGAGCGGCCTCAACATTGCCCTCGTCCATTAGTTGAAATGCTAACGTTTGTTCTTCCGCTAAAGTTAGCATTGGAATTTTGTTTACAGATGATATATAGGTTTCTAGTGAGCCTGCACTGGAAACTAAGTTAGGACTTAAGTTGCTGTACATCATTAGATCCTCCAATAAGCATTGAAGTATTTTAGCACTCCAGGACAACGAGTGCCAAGAATTTTATTTTTGATGCGATCCTTCCGCTTAAAACCCGTTCAGTAGGGTGTTAACGTATCTTTCGGCCGTGAATTCCAAAAGACTTTCAGCGCTTTCTCCAACTCCAATATATTTTATAGGTAACTTGAATCGTTCTACTAAATCAAAAACAACACCTCCTTTTGCGGTGCCATCCAGTTTCGTAATGACTATTCCAGTTATCCCGATTTGTTCTATAAAAACCTGAGCTTGGCTGATTGCATTTTGACCGGTTGTGCCATCAAGAACGAGTAATGTTTCGTGGGGTGCGGATACATCCTGTTTGGCTAACACGCGCTTTATCTTTGCTAGCTCTGCCATGAGGTCGGACTGTGTATGCAGCCTGCCCGCAGTATCAACTAATAGTATGTCTGCTTTTTCTCTCAGCGCTCTGTTGTGGGCTTCATAAGCTAGAGAAGAAGGGTCGCCGCCGTTTTTGGCCGCAATTACTTGCACTCCAATGGATTCCCCCCAGGACTCTAGTTGCTCAGATGCAGCAGCCCGGAAAGTATCACCAGCTGCTAACATCGTCGCTAGACCTTTGTTCTTCATTTGTAATGCGAGTTTAGAGATAGTAGTAGTTTTGCCCGCCCCATTGACACCAACTAATAAGACAACCTTAGTCTTTTCCTCTTCTGCTCGAGGATTTAAACTACCTTCTGCTGCCTCCAGGATCCTGATCATCTCTATTCGCATCGCCTTGATCGCTTGATCCTTAGACTGCGTATTTTTGATTCTTCGAATAATCTTTTCGGTGGCAGAAAAACCGACATCACTGGCTAATAACAGGTTTTCTGCTTCTTCTAATAGGGCCACATCTAATTTTTTATTTAATTTAAAGGCATCGCTCAGACGTGTGGTAAGAAATTTGAACATGTGGCTACTTCTAATGTGAAATTTTAGTTATATGTGAAACATATTTAATTAATAAGACTCATTTTATGAGTTTGAGTCCGCTACAATAGCATAGCATTTGTAGCAGAATTTTTAGATTACTGTTTTCAGAAGGAGCTTAGATTATGGGGTTAAAAGTTTTTTGTTTGGTAGGTGTCTGGTTACTTCTCGCTAACAGTGTGGGCGCTGCACAAAAAAGTCAAGAATTCAAATTTGAAAATGGATTGAAGCTAATCGTACAAGAGGATCATCGTTCACCGGTGGCTGTTGTTCAAACTTGGTATCGTGTCGGATCGTCTTACGAATATGATGGAATCACCGGAGTTTCGCATGCGTTAGAACATATGATGTTCAAAGGAACGCCAACATATCCCGATGGAAAGTTTTCAAAAATAGTGTCTTCTAGAGGCGGCCTCGAAAATGCATTTACGAGCTTTGACTATACTGCTTATTATCAACAGTGGGCCGCAACAAATATTGAAAAGAGCTTCGAACTTGAGTCTGACCGAATGAAAAATCTTACTTTAAATAGCGAGGAGTTTTCCAAGGAGATCAACGTGGTTTTAGAGGAACGAAGACTCAGAACGGATGACAACCCCCAAGCCTTAGCCTCTGAGATAGCTCGGGCAACTACCTTCCAGACAAGCCCTTATCGTTATCCCATTATTGGTTGGGAAGCGGATATTAAGGGGATGTCAGTCGATGATTTAACAGACTGGTACGTGAAATGGTATTCTCCGAATAATGCCACACTCGTTGTGGTGGGTGATGTGGTGGCAGAGGAAGTTTACAACCTTGCTAAGAAACACTTTGGGAAGCTTTCTCGAGTGCCATTGCCGGCGCAAAAGAAAAGACCAGAAGTGGCTCAAAAAGGATTAAAACGAGTATCGGTCTTAAGCGACAAGGCGCGAGTCCCATTCGTGATCTTGAGTTATAAAGCTCCCTCGTTACCATACGCTTTAGAATCAGGAGGATCCTTGGCAGAGGTTTATGCGCTAGATGTCTTGTGTGAAATACTAGATGGGGATCTAAGTTCACGATTGCAGGCACGCTTGGTAAGAGAGAAAGAGGTTGCGTCTCATGTTTTTGTTAGCTATTCCCCTACAGCGAGGTTAGAAACGGTATTGACTGTAACCGCGATCCCTCGAGACGGGGTAGATTTAGAGACTCTTGAGAAATACCTTATAGAAGAAATCAATCTTTTATCAGTAAATCCACCGACTGATGAAGAGCTGGAGCGAGTTAAAACGCAGGTAGCTGCGTCAAGAGTCTACTCGCAAGACTCTATGGCCTCTCAGGCGACCATGATAGGTTCTTTTGATTCGGTAGGTTTAGATTGGCGTCTTAAAGACACGTATTTGCAAGAGATAAATGCTGTAAGCAGTGCTGGTATAGTGGCTGCTGCTCAGAAACATCTCCGAAAAGAGGCTTTAACCATCACCTATTTGATGCCGGAGCAAGACTTATGATTGGCTTATGGCTATTGGTTCTCACCTTTTTCATTTCAGGCCCGGCTTGGGCGGCTCCAGAAATTCATTCATGGCAGTCGGAACATGGCGTGCCTGTTTATTTTTCTAATCTTCCTGAAATCGAAATGGTCGATATAGAGGTTACTTTCGATGCTGGGAGCGCTCGGGATGGAAGTTCGAAAGGGATATCCAATCTTGTCAACCAGATGTTGCTTGAGGGTACAGAGGATCTAGATGTGGAAGCATTCAACCGGACGTTGGGTTTGACTGGGGCATCTATTTCAGTGGGCTCATCTAAGGACACAGCAAGTATAAGCATGCGCAGCTTAGTCGACGTCGATAAATTGCAACCTGCTTTTAATTTACTGAGAGATGTTATTAGTCGACCTAGATTCGATAGTAAATCTATTGAGCGAACTAAGGCTCGTGTTGCGGTCGAACTTGAGTATCGCGCGCAATCCCCCGGTAGCAGAGCATCAGATCGGTTCGCATCGCTGTTATATGACGGACATCCTTATTCTAGCAGGCCACTTGGCGATGAGGCCACCATACAAAACATAACCGAGGATGATGTAGTTAGGTACTATGATACCTATTACGTTCGTCGAAATATGGTGATAGTAATTGTTGGTAATGTGAGCCGTGAGAAAGCCTCAGAGCTTGCTAACGGGCTGGGCAATATTATTCCTTTAGGCGCTAAGGCCAAAAAGCTTCCGCTTGTGAAGAAACAGACTAAAGCAGTGCTTGACCGTGTTCAATTCTCTTCTATCCAAAGCCACGTCCGGATGGGTGGGTTGGGGGTGGAGAGGACTCATCCCCATTATTTCCCGCTTGTTGTTGGTAACCACGCGTTAGGTGGAAATGGACTAGTTTCTCTTTTGTTTAGGCGAGTTCGAGAGGAGCGAGGCTTGGCGTATTCCGCATACAGTTATTTAGCCCCCATGGCTAGATCCGGCGCTTTTGTCGCGGGGATGCAAACAGATCGCTCTCAGGAGGAACAGGCATTGCAAGTGATGGGGGACACTTTGGAATCGGTAGCTAAGAATGGCTTGTCTGGGGAGGATATTGCAGCGGCGAAGCTGAATCTAATAAACGGGTTTCCATTGAAGCTCGATACTAATGCTGAGATCGTAAGTTATATCTCTATGATAGCGTTCTATGGACTACCGACCGACTATTTAGAGAATTTCCAGAAGAGTATTGCGGCCGTCACTTCGGAGGATGTTGGAGCGGCTTTGAGACAGTATTTGAAAAAAGATAGCCTTTTGACCGTGATCGTAGGTCCCGACACACCTGTAGCTGATTAATGAAGAATAAGCTTGGCAAGGTTCGGGTTATTGGAGGGAAGTGGCGCGGGACCAAGCTAGAAATAGCTGACGCGAAAGGATTTCGGCCTACTGCGGACAGAGTAAGAGAGACGCTATTTAACTGGCTTTCGACTCACCTTAGGGGCGCCAACTGCCTAGATTTGTTTGCCGGCAGTGGTGCTTTGGGCATAGAAGCGGTCTCTCGAGGCGCTCTAAGTGCAACGCTTGTGGAATGTAATGAGCTTTTGGCGCATCAAATAGATGAGACTCTGGAAAGACTGGAAACTAACAAGATTGAGGTAGTCCAAGCTGACGGGTTGGAATGGCTAAGTATGTCCAAGCTACAATTTGATATTGTTTTTCTGGACCCACCGTTTGACTCAACCCTAGTTGATTCTTGTTTGGAGGTTCTGTCTGTGCAAGGGTTGTCGGATAAAGCCTTGGTTTACATCGAGTGTCCGAAGTTGTTGTTGATAGAGCTGAAGAATTGGACAATTCTTAACTCTAGCCAGACGAAAGAGGTCGTCTATATGCTCTTGAAAAAAAAGCCTGAGACAATTGAAGGCTGAAAATGTTATAAATTGGTTTTACCCCTTAGCGCGAGGAGTCCTTGATTGAGTATTACTGCAATTTATCCGGGAACGTTTGATCCGATAACTTTAGGTCACGTAGATATCGTTTCTCGAGCAGCGCCTATGTTCGGCGAGTTAATTCTTGCTGTTGCTGGCAGTACGTCCAAGAATACAGTTTTCTCTGCAGATGAGCGCGTCGAACTAGCCGCTAACGTGTTAAGCCGATTTCCAAACGTACGAATTATGAAGTTTGAAGGACTTATGGTCGATTTTGCAAAGAAAAATGGGGCTTCGATTATATTGCGAGGACTGAGAGCGGTCAGTGACTTCGAATATGAGTTTCAGCTTGCGGGAATGAATCGAAAGTTAATGCCAGAGGCAGACACTGTCTTTTTACCGACTTCGGAGAAATTTACCTATATTTCTTCTTCACTAGTGCGCGAGATTGCCAAGTATGGTGGGGACATAGGAGAATTTGTCCCTCCGGGAGTCGAAGAAGTGCTGATAAAAAAATTAGCTGCACAAAGTTAGTAGAACTTAGATAGAGGTTATACTGCTTAATGGCATTAAAAATTACGGCCGAATGTATTAATTGCGATGTGTGCGAGCCGGCATGCCCTAATGATGCCATCTTTGATGGTGGCCTACATTATTTAATAAACCCCGACAAATGTACTGAGTGCGTGGGACATTTTGATGAACCGCAGTGTGTTGTGGTGTGCCCTGTGGACTGTATTCCTAAAGATCCAAAATACAACGAGTCCGAGCAAGAATTAAAACAAAAATTTAAACGCCTTTCGGGTGAAAATAATGAGGTGTAAATAGTTAATGTTTATTTTACGAGTACTTTGTTGCAGTCTTCTTTTGACCGCGGCTATGGCTGTTGATTCAGAGACATCACATCCAGATGGCTTTGCAGTTTCTTCCGCCCACCCTCAGGCAACTAGAGCCGGAATTAAAATATTAAAAGCCGGTGGCAATGCTTTTGATGCTGCTATAGCTGTAGCGGCAACTTTAGCTGTTGTAGAGCCATACAGTTCTGGTATCGGAGGTGGCGGATTTTTTCTTTTACATGTAGCGGAAGACGACTCAAATGTTTTTATTGACGCTCGTGAAACTGCTCCTAAAGCTGCCTCTGCGGATATGTACCTAGATGATGAAGGAGAATTTTTACGCAGTAAGTCCCTAACTGGTGGTTTAGCCGCAGGCATCCCGGGTATGCCGGCTGGTCTCGTCTATCTGAGTGAAAATTTTGGTAGGTTGGAGTTCACGACCAACATGGCTGAAGCTATTCGGTTAGCGAAAGAAGGCTTTCTGACGGGTAAGCGGTACAATGCAATGGCAAGTTATCGGACTGAGGATCTGAATAATTTTCCTGGATCGGCTGAGTTATTTCTAGATAATGGGTTCGCGCCAAAACCAGGCTTTCGTGTTTTCCAACAGGAACTCGCGAGAACGCTAGAGTTGATAGCTCAAACTAACGGACATGCGTTCTATAAGGGTGAAATTGCAAAACGACTAGTCTCGGGAGTGCTCGCTACAGGTGGTATTTGGTCGCTTGATGATTTGGCCGACTATACGGTTAAGTTGCGCTCTCCGGTGACAACGACCTATCGTGGCTCGAAAATCGTGTCAGCTCCCCCGCCGTCTTCAGGAGGGATAGTTTTAATTGAAGCCTTAAATATTCTCGAGAGATATGACTTGTCGGTGGAAACTGATATTGATAGGGTTCATCTCGTTGTTGAAGCTATGCGAAGGGGTTATCGCGATCGGGCAGATTTTCTGGGAGATCCTGACTTCATTAATATCCCCTTGGAAAGGCTATTGTCGAAGAGTTACGCCGACGGCGTTGCGGAGAATATCTCTACTACAAAAGCTTCGGTGAGCTTAGAATTGGCACCATTGGAGTCTAAAGTTGAAGGCCGTGATACGACCCATTTCTCAATTATTGACGCTGAAGGGAATTTAGTTGCGGCAACTTTGAGTATTAACACGCCTTTTGGATCGGGGGTAGTACCGAAAGGAACGGGCGTGGTTTTGAATAATGAAATGGATGATTTTTCTGCCCGGCGTATGACGCCAAACACATACGGGCTTGTTGGGGCTGGCGCGAACTCAATTGCCCCTCGCAAACGCCCTCTTTCCAGTATGACCCCAACGTTTATAGAAAGTAACGATAGGGTTGCTATCCTAGGTACCCCAGGTGGCAGCAGAATAATATCAATGGTGCTAGTAAGTGCTCTTGAATTTTTGCGAGGTGGGGATGCGGAAAGCATGGTTGTCGCGAAACGTTACCACCATCAATATTTGCCCGATCAAATCAATTATGAGAAAGGCGGGTTTACGATGAGTGAAGTCTCTAATCTGCGGGGGAAAGGGCATCAATTGAAAGAAAGCAGCCGTAATTATGGGAACATGCAAGTGGTGACATGGGAAAAAAAGAGCGGGAAAATTGCAGCAGCAAGCGATCCGAGGGGAGAGGGGCAAGCAACTGTCGAGAAATAAATCCTAACGTTAGGACTGACACGTTGTGCAATAAAAGCTCGATCTTTGAGCAATTACCTTGTGTTTGATTAGCGCGCCACAAACACTGCAAGGCTCTCCTTTCCTCCCGTAAACTTGTAGTTTTTGGCGAAAATATCCTGGCTTTCCATCGTCGTGTATATAATCTTTCAGAGTTGTCCCGCCGGCGGCTACTGCTTCAGCTAAAACAGTCTTAATATCAATACCTAGCTTTAAGTATCTACTTAAGCCGATTTTTCCTGCTTGACGGTTCGGGTTTATTCCCGCTCTAAACAAAGCTTCGCTGGCATAGATATTGCCTACACCGACCACAATCTGGCCATTCATGATAAGGCTTTTTACGCTAACGCGTCTGCTTCTTGACAAACTATGGAGGTATTTTCCATTAAAGTCATTAGAAAGCGGTTCTGGCCCACACCGCGATAACAGTTTATGTGTTGCGGGGTTAGTGCTGGTCCAGACGACTAACCCAAACCGTCTAGGGTCTCGAAAACGAAGGCAATGAGTGTGGCCAAACTCAATTTCGATATGGTCGTGCTTCTGCTTGGGAGTAAGCGAAGAGACCACTCTAAGGCTACCTGACATACCTAAGTGGACAATAAGGAATCCATCATCAAATTTAAACAGCAGATATTTCGCTCGGCGGGTGATTTCCAATAAGGTTTGGCCTTCTAAAGTAGTGATGATATCAATAGGAATCGGGAGCCGTAGTTTTCTATTGTGGACTTTTACCGCAGTTACCCAGCGCCCTTTTAACAACCGCGATATGCCAGCTTTTGTGGTTTCTACTTCAGGGAGTTCAGGCATCGGATTAATCTTTTGTTATGTTAGTCAGGCCTATAGCCCTAACATTATATCCCGTTTAAAATTATTAATGATCTCTAGTTTAGTTTTTGCCTAGAGGCTTATTGTGGGGGCGTACTTTTAAATGAGAATAGTAGGCGTAGATACCGGGGGAACATTTACCGATTTCGCATTAATAGACGAAGGTAAGTTGTTTTTGCACAAGGAACCCTCAACGCCAGAAAAACCAGAGAAGGCAATTATTAGTGGACTTCGCGCATTGGGCCTTGATGACAGCGCTTTTCAAGTTGTTCATGGATCAACGGTGGCGACTAACGCTGTTTTGGAAGGGAGAGTTGCAAAAACATTGTTCATTACTAATCGCGGGTTTGGTGATTTAATGACTATTGGTAGGCAGGCTCGGGATGAGCTTTATAATTTAACTCCAAAATACTCTAAGCCATTAGTGGATCGTGCCTTGGTTCTAGAGACTGGAGGTCGGATAACTGCTTCCGGCGAAGTGCTTGACCCGTTAACCGCATGTGATGTAAAAGCAATTGGTGATGCTATAGCTGTAATAAAGCCAGATGCTGTTGCTATTAATTTACTATTCTCGTTTATAGATCCTAGATTTGAGCAAATAATTTCGGAGAGTATTGCTCCAGAAATTTTCGTTAGTTGTTCCCATGAGGTTTTGCCAGAATATAAAGAGTATGAGCGGGGTCTAGCTACTTGGGTTAATGCATCTACAGGGCCTGTAATGAAAGCCTATCTGAATCGACTG